>Ga0315284_10000152_pt1 | contig 93468 bp, 130 predicted proteins | sample YL17G09_16_MG_FD_203696 | JGI IMG/M metagenome (GOLD analysis project Ga0315284, IMG submission 203696) | Sediment microbial communities from Yellowstone Lake, YNP, Wyoming, USA - YL17G09_16 | ecosystem: Environmental > Aquatic > Freshwater > Lake > Sediment | place: USA: Wyoming | collected... | reverse complement strand
TACGACACTGGTGCAAACACATGGTCATCATACGACTACAGCGCCTTGCTCGGCATCGCCCAGCAAAACTTTTCATTCTCGGTCTTTGACGGGACGTACATCTACTGGTTCACGGACGTGACACTGACTGAGAGCTTGGCGGTCGGCGACCCGGTGAACGCCGGGACCGACTATTGGATCCGGTACAACACCAAGACGGACACTTGGCAGGCGTACAACTGGGTAAATCCATCGAATGGTGGATTTTACACAGCCTCGATGGGGCTCATCAACCAGATGATGACGCCGACGACCGACCCAGCCATCAAAGAAGCGTTGTTCGATGGCCGGTACATCCATCTCACATCATACCTTTCGACCGTTATCATGCAATACGACACGACGATGGACTTTACATCGAATCTCTCGTATACATGGAACAATTACAGTACTGGTATTGGCACCGGTGCAGATTTCCAAATTCCAAATCCGTACGGCTATGCGATGACGGTCGGTCCGATGGTGTACGACGGACGTTTCCTGTTTTATCTCCCGTTTACGTCTGGGATCATCGAGCCGACATCGAATGCCAGTGTCCCGGCGTTCATCCTGCGGTACGATACGTCACCGGTCGTTAACCCGACGCTCGTGGATGCCTCGCTCATCGTAAAATATGACAAGCTCCCCGAGGGGACGAAACTTCCGAGCGAGTACTTTATCACACAGACTTCGCTCAGTCAGTCAATTGAGAGTGCGATTGACATAAAATCTGTTTCGAGTGGCCCAGTCAAAGAAATGTTCATAGTGAACCAGGAACTGCCAAAGAACCCATTTGATATTCAGGGTGTCAAGGACCAAATTGCACTCGCGCCGTATCAGTACACCCCACAAGCACCGACGATCCGACTCTTTTTCAACAATGAGTCGGCATTCGATTACACAACCTGGATATTTGAGCCGATGCGATATCACACAACAATGCCTCAGCGGAACGTATCCTTTCTTTCGTTTGCTTTCGATCCGGAATCCGTAATGCCCAGTGGTACAGTCAATTTTTCGCGCATCCGGGATGTCAACATAGTGTATCCCATTGTGAAGAATGACAAGACAAACGCATTCACTCGGATCTACACGAGAAATTACAACGTTCTTCGGGTCAAAGACGGGATGGCCGGCCTGCTTTTCAACTCACCGGGATGGTACGACATGACGAGCGTCGCTGGTCGCTGGAACGTCGACGTTGTTGCTCAAATTTATGTCGGCTAGATATTAGATGTCGCCACCAGCGCAGTTTGCTCGGCAGAGCATCCGACTTCAATTCGACAAGGACGTTCATTTTGGCGATGACATTTCAATCATGCTCGCCAAGGCGGGTGGTGATGTCATCGACACGGTGACGCTCCGAGTCGATTGGCCAAACGATTTTCCGACCAATACCAATCAGGTATCAGTAGATGGTGTGACAACCTATCTGTCGACGCTCGTTCAAAAATCGACCGGTACGGCGATGATTGATCGGGTCGAACTCTTGTACAAGGACAGATTGATCGAGCGACACTACGGTGAGACGATGTTTATCCTCGGAGATGTGACTATCCCAGAGGCGAAACAAGGTGGTTTTTCGAATCTGGTCGGTACACAGACGACCAGTAATCTCATTTCGTATTTTATCCAGTTTCCTTTCACCGTGAAACTTCCGTTGTGTGCACTTGACGAACCTCCAACGCTCCGACTTGTTTTTCAACCGTCATCGTACTTTGCATACGGTGTATCGTACACAGCCCCGGTAAACATGGCGCTCTACGTCGATTACGTCTACGTATCCAAGGCTGAAAGGGACTACCTCCAGTCGAACAGAATATGCTATGTTCCCAGGACGTTCCAAAGAACCGAATTTAAAATTCCCAACACGCTGACGGAATTTACGTGTGACACAACGTTTGTCAACATGGTCAAGGAGCTTTTTTGGATTATCCAGGAGGATCAGTACACGGCGAACGTCTACAACTACTCGAACGACCTTGTGACGCTGAGGCTGTTGCTCGACAACGACGAGATCATCACCGAGGATATCGGTACACCCCAATTCTTGACATTCATGTCTGGTCACACCCGCAAGACGAAACGAAACTATTATTCGTACTCCTTCGAACTCGATCCGGAAAGCCCCCAAGAAAATGGCTCACTGAACATGTCCGCCGTGACGCACCAGCGCCACATCTTGTCTTTGACGCCGTCAAACGTCTGGCGATCCATACGGATCTATGCCCATTCGTACAACATCTTTTGTGTCCATAAAGGTGATGGCCAGGTCGTGTACCCGTACATCGAGGCTGGCAGACCGTCGTACGCCTCCGATGAAATTATCCCGTATATCTTTCCGTCTCCGCCGCCCGCCCCGCTCTATACATTCGATAGACTCTTCGGCCCGAGTTCGACGTACCTTTATTATGGTCAGTCGCTCGCTTTGAATGACGACGGTACACACATGGTTGTTGGAGCGGCCGGAACGAATCAGAACACAGGCACGGTCATCGTGTACTCGTACGACGGGACGACATGGGATACTGGAAGTCAGCTCTTTTCGGCGCTCGGACCCAATTCATATTTTGGATATTCGGTCGACATCACCGACGACGGAACGACGATCCTCGCAGGAACTCCGGCAGCCAACGGAGGTGTCGGGTACGCGTCAGTCTACGAATACGACGGGGCGAATTGGAATGACACACCTCTTCTGAGTTCTTACACTGATTTCACATACGGATGGTCGGTCGCGATCAACGGTGCCGGTGATACGGCGGTCGTCGGTGCGCCGCGCGCGTTTGGTCTCGTCGGCTATGCGTGCGCTTTCAAAAAGGTGGGTGGCGTGTGGGGCCCTGAGATACCGCTCGGGAGCACGGCCACCAGTCCAGTGGCATTCTTCGGGTACTCCGTCTCGGTCAGTGCGGATGGAAACACGGCGGTCGTGGGTGCACCGAACGCCAGATATGCCGCCGTGTACACCTTTAACGGTTTTTATTGGGACCCGGCAGTCGAGCTTTCGACCAGCCTCCCGGCATCGGTCAATTTCGGTTGGTCAGTCTACATGGCACCGACGGGTGATACCGTCATCGTCGGTGCACCGAACAACGAATACGCGGCCGTCTACCGCTACAGCGGTGGCTCATGGGGGTCGCCTGTCCAGCTCGTGAGCGAGGCTGGTACGGGTGCACAATTTGGAAGCGCCGTGACACTGACGAATAACGGTGACACGGCGATCGTCGGGGCTTCGATCGCAGGCTATGCAGCAGCCTATACATATTCGGGAGGGGTGTGGAGTTCCGCAAATGTCATTCAAAATGAGACGGGTGCGGTAGACTCACGGTTCGGATCGGCGCTCAGCGCCAGTCACGACGGCACCAGAGTGGCCGTCGGGGCCTACGCCGTGAATAACGGAAAAGGCTATGTCGGTTTGTACAATCAGACGTAAGAAATCTTGCCGTCCGAAATTTGAACCGTACGATACCCATAGTAGTACATGTTCAGGTTGTACTGAGCCGTAATCTGTGACGCATAAGCTTCCTCGAAAATCATGTCGAGATGGGACGTACTGTAATTCAGCGTACTGAAATCGAGACCACCAGTCAAGGTTCGTGAGTTCTTGGCGAAATTGTAGACGTAAATATCTTTGGTCGGAATAGACAGACCATGGTCAACCGGTTGTTTATATGAATAGTACAACGATCCAGGAAAGTCTGAAAGGATGTTGTTATTGTTGATATAAAGAGTCGCCGATTTGATGACGTTGATGAAATTCACCGTCGTGCCGTTGAAAAACGTCACGGGGGTTGACGCCGAGTTGTACTTTGTGGTATAGCCGTACGTGTACCGGAGAGAAGACACGTCGGGTGGTGAAGCCACCAGACCGGGTGTGGGTGGTACAGTGACCGTGTTCGCCTCGTAGCTCTTGTTTCGGATGAACCATGCCATCATCAAAATGTGAAAGTTTGGCGTAAAGTTGACGCGCACCTGACCGGATGTGAACTTTTGGATAGCCTCCTTCCACACCTGTGGAATATTGAACGTGTGCTTCTTGTTTATGAAATAAAGACGTTCGGGTGTAGAGAGCGAAACCTCTTCGAGCAAGAGGTATACATTTGAAACGTCGACAAGATTTCCAGAAGAATCGGTCGGTGCGTTTGTGATCCATTGAGAAGGATTGAATGTGATTCGGATGATGATGTTGGCATCCATGAGTGCACATACTGGAAGGAGATAGTGATTGTCTTTTTGTTTGCCCCGACAAAAAAAGAGGTCGAGTGGTATCATCAGGTCGATCGGTGAAGATGCCGGAACGGGTTGGTTTTCTGTATATCCTGCGTTGAGCATTTGGTAGTACGTCAGTTTCTGATCAGCATCTAGTAACAGCTGGTCGTGAATCACGTACCAGTCGTCCGTCAAAAGATCGTACGACACACCGTCGATGATAATCTCGACGCTCTTTAAAATGGCCCGACCTACGAGTTCGCAGTATGAATAATCGGATTGAAGGGCCGGAAGAGTACACTTGAGATACATGTTCGAAATAAGATCCTTGGCGTCCCGAGTACGAATAGGAAACTGAACCGAATTCCCAAGCATCTGGCCCGTCACGGTGATGTTACGCGTCTGGCGATAGGACATTTGGAACGGCGTCGTCTGTCTGGTGTGAGGAAGCCAGTGTGATTGACCGCCAAAAACGTACTTTTCTTGGCCGCCAACCGCCGCGAGTGAAATCAGTCCCCCCAGACCAGCGCCCCGGTCAGTCACCGTCGTAAAAAAGTTTGTTCCTTCACTCGTCGCGACGTTCGAGTTGAGTTCCCGAAGCAATGCCTCGTCGCCAACAATATTTGACGAATCGTAGAGTCGTGGGTCATAAAGACCGAATGACGTGGTTGCATTTGCGGTGTTGGCTGTGGCGTTGCTCGTCGGCGGCGACAAAGTGATCCGGACAATCGAGCTCGGTACGTTGACCGCGTTCGGTGTATCGGCAAACACAACAGCATTCGAGACGTACGGAAAGGAAATGGCTGGTGGTCCAGGATTCACCACCACGTCACCGTACACATTCGAGTTGTACGTCTGGATATAGACATTACCGGTAATGCCAGGTAGTTCCGAAATAGTCCACCCCTTGTCGATAGGCAACGTCGTCTTTTCAGTCAGGTAGACCATGAATGATCCATCGGCGACGCTCGACGGGCCATAAAATCCCCGAATCGATGTCGCCATCTACAATGCGCGTAGATTTTGTTCCCATAAATCAGCCACACTCGACGCCTGTAGATCACTGAGCTCGCGCTGGTAGTCTTGGATCCGACCACGGAGCTTCGCCACCTCGTCGCGTGTATACTCGTACGTTTTCGTGTGCAGAAGATCCTTCGGGTAGCCGCGATGCTCCATGTCCGTCTCGAGCTCACCGCGTTCGCGCCGAAAAACAACCAGTCGATCCTCGATGACGTCCGTGATGAAGCGCGCCTTGAGTTCGAGCGTCGCCTTTTCGGCCGCCAATTTCTTGAGCATGTACGCCTTGCGGCGCGCATAGACACTCGTGCGAACCTCGAGATAGTCGCACAGAATCTCCTCTGGGCTGGCGTACTTTTTAATCCCTTTGGGTGTCAGCAGGTACATGTTCGACGTGTGGACCGCCTTGGTCACCTCGGGCTGCTCCTCACACCAAACCCGAAAGTGCGGCTTTGTCTCTGTCGAATGATTCTCATACTTTTGAATCGTCCCCTTCTCCATGAGGTCGTCGAGATGCTCCTTGTAATCCTGGATCCATTTACCGGGTGGCAAGTCCGACACGACCCATGCGCTCCCCTCCTTGGCCACCACACCCGAAAGAACCCACGTGTGATCACTCTTCTTCGTCACCGTCCCAGTGAATCCCTTGAAGTGCGGAATCATCGGAACCATCGCCTCACCGCGGAACGCCTTGCGGATGTTCGTCACGATATCCTCGAGTTTGTACGGTGGAACGTAGGATGAAAACCCCGTTCCGATACCCTCGGCGCCATTCACGAGCACCATCGGCACAACCGGTGCGTACCACTCGGGCTCCACCTGCTGACCATCCTCCTTGACGTACTTGAGCACCGGGTCGTCCCTCGAGTCGAAAATCTTGGACGTCTGAGGCGCCAAGCGCGTGAAAATATACCTGGAACTCGCACAGTCCTTGCCGCCCATCAGTCGCGTGCCAAACTGGCCACTCGGCTCGAGTATGTTGAGGTTGTTTGACCCGACGAAATTCTGAGCCAGGCCAACAATCGTTCCCTGGAGGCTCGCCTCGCCGTGGTGGTAGGCGGTGTGCTCGGCGACATAGCCGGCGAGCTGGGCCACCTTCATGTCGGTCGTCAGACCACGCTTGAGGCATGCGTAAATCACCTTGCGCTGACTCGGCTTGAGGCCATCCATCATGTGTGGGATGCTTCGGTGAATATCCTCCGCGCTAAAGTTGGCCATGTCGCGTCGGATAAACTCGGTCACCGCCAGGCTCTTCACGTTGCCGTACGGGACACCGGGTGGCGGCGTCTCCATATGTCCGACCAGCCATTCTTTGCGTGCATCGGCCATCGGCTTGGCAAAAGCGAGCGTCATCGACTCGTCCGTCTGATCGTCGCGCTCAAACTTGACCGTCAGACGATCAATCATCTTGAAGTACTCCTTGGCCTCGGCGCTCGTCGACGTCCCGAGACCCTTGTAGTACTTGATTTGGCTGCTCCGATTCCCGGATGCGTGGTACGCCGCCTCGGTGAAAAACCAATCCTTGCCCGCCTTGATCACCGGCGTCACCATCGACACCACAAACCCGAGTTGGATCAGCTCGGGCCAAAAGTGATGAATCATATTCAGGACCAACCCCTTGATGTGGCTTCCGTCCAAGTCCGCGTCGGTCATGATCATCAGGCGGCCATACCTGAGCGCCCGAAGCGACGTGTAGGTCCGACCGTGCTGCAGCCCGAGAATCTTTTTGAGATCCGAAAACTCTTGATTATCGGTAAGCTGTTTCACACTTGCGTCACGTACGTTTCGCGGCTTGCCTCGCAGTGGAAAGACACCATAGGCGTTACGGCCGACGACGCTGAGACCCGCAACCGCGAGCGTCTTGGCCGAGTCACCCTCCGTCACGATGAGGGTGCACTCGTGACTCTTGTGCGTCCCGGCCCAATTGGCATCGTCAAGCTTCGGAATACCAAGCACGCGCGACTTTTTGGCGCCATCCGTCTTCTTCAGCTCCTTTTCATTCTTGGCAAGCTGGAGAGCCGCCACGTCATCGGCGAGTCCGCACGCCATGACCGCCTTGATGCTCGCGGGCTTGAATGTGTACTCGGTCGTGTCTTTGGTGGTGCACTCCGTCTTGGTCTGGCTCGAAAACGTCGGCCGGTCGCGCGTCGCCTTCATGAAGACAAAGAGCGACGCCTTGATCTGAGCCGGTCGAATCTCCTTGATTGGCAGGGCCGCCACGAGCTGGTTCACGAAGCGATCGATATGCGTCCCACCCTGCGTCGTCGCAATTCCATTCACGTACGAGACGTGCTCAAACTTTCCCGTGTCGGTATGCGCCACGACGATATCCTGGCCGAGTGCCACCGTCACACCGCCCGTGTGCATCTTGGCATAGCCTTCAAACGAAGGCACGTTGATCCTCGTGCCGTTCAGGTAGACGTGCGCCTTGGTACACCAAGCGGCCGTGTCCCATACACGTCGGGTGATCACGGTACGGAACGCCTCAGTGTGAGCGCCGCCAAACTTTGACGGATCGGCACGGAAAGTCACCTCGACGCCGCTCGCCCCCTTGAATTCCTTAATATCCGGTTCGGACATCTGCGACATGTTATTGTGCCACTCTTGGGTGTAACGCTTGCCGCCCGACACAACTCGGACCGTAAAATCCTTTGAAAAGACATTCGTGAGCTTGGCGCCGTAACCGTTGCGACCACCGGTCGTCCGCTCCTTGGTGTCATCGTAATTGGACGAGGTGAGCAGGTGGCCGAAAATGAGCTCGGGCAACCAAACCTTCTCCTTGTCGTGCATCTTGATGGGGATGCCGTCGCCGTTGTTGCGAACCGTGACAGACGTCTCATCCCATGACACGTCGATCCGGGTCACCTTTTTGGGGTGCAAGGTGTGTTGGTCAATCGCATTGACCAGAATTTCATCGAAAATCTTCACGAGACCGGGTGCGATCGTCACTTGGGTCCGCTCAAACTTGTCGTCTTGGAGTTTCCATGTATCGACCACATCTGGGACGACCGATCCAATGTACGAATCTGGTCGTTTCAAGATGTGCTCGACGTGCGTGAGCTTTTCATACTGCATATTTAGCATGCACTCGAATTTTTTAAGACATCATCTGGCGAATTTGCTCGGGTGGGCGCCCCTTGAGCTCATTGGCCATGCGGCGACACGTCCGATCCATGAGTTCGGGCATGTTGAGAAAATCAGTCGCTTGGGCCATCGCCTTGAGCGTCTCCCAATTCTCCTCGGGGTCATCCGAGATCCCCATCCAGTGGGCCACTTTGGCGACCGTTGCAGAGTCAAACGGTACGGGCGCTTCTCCAGCCGATGTATCATCGATGAGATCCGTAAGGATCCTACTCTGGGAATGGTCAAACTCCATAGTCATGTTGTCCGACGTGATTACCTTCATGCTTCTTTGGCGTTTCACGATTTTATGTAATCTGGATGGACGAAGATGGTGTGGCGGGTGAGTCGGCCTTCTGCATTCGTCTGCTCACGAACCACCTTCATGGTTTCAAAGACATCCATCTTTCGGGTGACGCGTGTCCGTGTATTCTCAAAGTGAGCAAAGCCGTACTTGAACAGCCAGAGAATCTTGAATTGATCTTTCTTGTACTCGGCCCAAAATCCATTGACGGACCAGCGTGCCAATGTGATGTCCGGGATCTTCACCTTCTCGTAGACACCGAGCGCCCGACGGGTGTCAATGTCAGCGTGCCGCAAGATGCAGCTCTCCATGCATACAAAACAAACATAATCTCTAGGAAACCACGATACTCGTTGCACCTGACAGTTGATCTATAGCGCCATCGACTCCACGGCACCCGAAAGAATTTTCAATGTTACGAGTAGAGGAACCACCTGATGTGTACACAACCACTTTTATGGGTGCCGTCAAACTCAGACTTGTCGGATTTCCGAGTTGACTCATGGTGTATGTACCGGGGCCGAATGAAAGATTACCTGGGACTGTCGTGATACGAGTCGGTGTGCGTGTCACTGAGGCGGGGCACGTGGCAGGCTTCCACGTCATGTCGAGTTTCCACTTATTTTCAGAAAGCCACTTTATATAGGCTACGGGTATCGTCATCGCTCGTATGATCCAAAGCACCCGCTGTTGGTCAGTATCCGTATCCATTTTGTAATTATCCTGGTCAGCAATACGAGAGAATCTTGATGGTAATATATTGTTGTAATCGTTTTTTATGACGGAAAACAAAAACTCCCGAACAGACTTGTTCGATTCGGAAATGGTCGTACTCGCAAAATCCGGTACACCGGACCCGTCTGATGTATATGTAATGGGTCTACCAATCGCTTCCCATACAAGACTGTTGTAAAATACAATCTCACGTAGAAGCAAACGGTCTCGTTCTGAGAGGGTTGCTTCACCGTCCGTGTACGCTTTAGCGAATAGCTCTTCGATTTCTGTATCGGATGAATACATCGGATACGACGAACCCATCGCCGACACGAGGGCATTTGCTGAAGGATAAACCTGATTTTTACTCAGTTCATTCAGAAGAAGTTCCATTTGGCTGAGCATCGCGAAAACCGCAGTCGTTGTATCAGTGAATGGAATCGTATTTGATAGATCCTGACTCGCAAAAAAATCACGTCGTCTGATCAACACCATGATACACAAGCACGCGAGTCCCAGTAATATCAAAACTTTTGTATGCATCTATTAGTACCATGGGAAATATTCCCAGCTCGTTTAATAGCGGACCACTCGATCAACCAGTGCGTGGCGTTTTTGCTCAGTTCCCTGGAGTATATCCTGAAGTATATGATGTACCAGCCTCCGCCGCTCCTACATCGACGGCTAAAACTGAAGAGAAGAGTAACTGGTGGTGGTGGGTAGTCATCGGAGTTGTTGTACTCGCTGTACTAGCCGCAATCTTTGCAAAATCTTGATAAAAGATATACCGGTCTATGAATCATGCCTCATATCTCAATCTCCGTCCGTGACCCTGACGATGTCGTCAAGACGTCTGTCCACAAGTTTGGACTGCTCATGGGATTTGGAATGATTCTAAACTTTATGTCAAAGGTGTTCGCACCACAAATGGTTTGCCCGCAAAATAAAATGGAGTGTCTGCATAAGTAAACGAATAGTCGTATTCACCTCGGTTATTCAACCAAATGCTCGAAATCTCACATGGTGACCAGCTCTCACCCTGACGAGTTATGTCATGATAGATGGTCATTTCATAACAATCCGGTGAGAAATCAGTGTAGACTATAGTCTTCTTCTCCGGCCAATACCTGAATGAAACGGGGGGTATCGGCCGAGGAACAAACTCGCTTTTTGGGAGCCGCCGGTATACCCCGAGGGCTCGTCGTGTGTCGATGTCGGCGTGCTTCAAGACGCCATGTTCCATGTCAAATAAGGTGTACGTTCTCTTTAGTAACAATGGGTGCAAAGTTGATTTCATGGTCGACAACACCGGATAACAAGTCGTTGATCGAGCAGGTGGCCTATGCGGCTCGGGTCTCAAACCCCGAGAATCAGACGCTCATGGAGCGAAATGAACAGCTCGTCGACTATCTGATGCGGAACAAACATTGGTCGCCATTCGAGATGGTGAACATTTGTCTGGAGATTGAGACAACCCGTGACATTGCTCGGCAGATTCTTCGGCATCGCTCCTTTTCGTTCCAGGAGTTTAGTCAGCGTTACGCGAGGGCTGACACCACCTTTGAGTTTCGGGAGGCGCGCATGCAAGACAATCGGAATCGTCAGAATAGCACCGAATCGAATGACCGGATCCTTTCGCAACAATGGATTCACATGCAGGATGAGGTGGGTGATGCGGCTCGGACGGCGTACATGTGGGCGATCAACAACGGTATCGCCAAGGAGCAGGCCCGGGTGGTTCTTCCGGAGGGGATGACGCGATCGCGTCTGTACGTGAACGGGACGCTTCGCTCGTGGATCCATTACATCGGTCTCAGGAGCGCGAATGGCACCCAGAAGGAGCATCGCGAGGTGGCTCGCGCGTGCGCTGATGCCATCCGGCCCATATTTGCGCTCATCGATTCAACAAATTCTATCGGCAATAGTTAAATGGGAATCTGTCCGACTGTGTTTGGACCCTACTTTTGGTCCGTGATTCATATGACGGCTCTGAGCGCCGGGAAGGAACTCCCGGAGGATAAAGCCCAGGCGTATATTCGATTTTATGAATCCATGCCCGACATTCTACCATGTGCCCAGTGCGGCAAGCACTTGCGTGAGAATCTCGATATGCTCCCACCAGACACGGCCGATCTCTTCAGATGGACGGTCGATCTGCACAACCTCGTCAATTCGCAGCTGAACAAACCCGAGATTCCTTACGAAAAGGCGCTTCGGTATTGGTCAACCCGCTGTACAAAGACGTCCGAGAAGGATCGGACGATTATGGTTCTTGTGGCGCTGGTGTTCATCACGGCGCTGTTCCTCCTATTCAAGCGCACTTAGGTTTTCCTGGCAAGTTGAGTGGCGATGCGTAGCAGCTCGGATGCCTGATTGGCGCTCAGCTTGCCCTGAAGGTAACGCGTGTTCAACACCTTCATTGTACGCGTAGCATTCCCGTACTGATTTCTACGGTTGTGCTGACGGAGCTTGGCGAGCAGGGCGTTGCTGTTCATCTTGTTCATGGAATTAGAGGCGGGGCTAAATAATGCAAAGGTCATTATGATAGGAGCGCATAATATTTTTCGAGGTGGCGGGTCTCGTCGTAGCCCTGCTCACGCTGAGATGTGAATGCCATGTGACACACGATAAAGTGAAGATCGATCACGATGTTTCGCTTGTAAAACATTGGGGCGGTGATGCCGAGAAACTGTTCGTCATCGATCGCGACAAATTCATTCTGAAACAGAATGTCGAGATCTTTGGCGAGCACCGCGATAAAGTTGATGTTGAAGCGGTACTGGGCTTCTGTTGGAAGCTCGCTGAACCGGTTCGTCTTGCGACATTCGGTGATGAATCGCCTCGGATTTTTGAGAAATTGTTTATGAATCTTGTTTGCAGATGACGCGTTCATTCCACAATCCGTTCGTTTAAGTCCTGGGAGCACACCCCGTTGACTTTGAATCACACCACACACTGGATTGTTGATCACGGCCGGTGACATGAGAACTGCATCGGTATCAAGCCGTCTCGCCTTTATAAATTCATCGAACACCGATGTGTCTATGAAGACGATGTCATCATCACATTTGACAATGACGGTGAGTGGGTCTGGGAACCGCTCACTTGTGTAGTACTTGTAGTACTCACCATAGTTTGATTTGTCGGTGACTGAAAAAATCTTAAAGTCCGTGCATGCCTCTTTAAGATACCGTGCATCACTTTCGTTTCGGGTGTAGTCCCACATGTGAACCTCGTCGACCGCGAGACGTTTGATGTACGGAATGAGCGCCTTGAGATATCGTTCTCGGCCGGCAAAGCACGTGAAGATCACCTGCGGTGCCATCTACGAGTTATTCAGAAACAAAAACACCGAATTTTCGGCGAATCTCTCCAGACGATGTCATCCCATATGTGCTCGAAGAGCTCGTCATCCTGAAGAAGCTTCATGACGGATGGTTGAAATGATTCTGGGAGCATCGGGGAAATCTTGCGAAGCAACGCCCGTGGCGGAATCGTCTTGTCTTTGATGGCTGTCAGTGTGGCTTTGATATGTCTGAGGACGCTGACGATGTTCCGAGGGGGGTCTGTTCTGAGGAGCGAGCCGACGACCGAGAGGGCTACGTCCATATATACTTCCTCTCACGAGAATTAAAAGGCAGACCGTTAAAGTTGGTCGTGGCGGCCAACGTGTACGCCCCCATGCGAGGCCACGTCAGCACATCGCCGACCCATATATTCTCTGGGAGCTGAAATTCGCCGATGGTGTCGGCGCCGTCACATGTGCATCCAAACACCGTGAATGTTTTGTAGCCCCCCATGGCTTCTTTGAGTGGCACTGGTGTGGCGTGATCCATCAGGATACAATTGAATGCACCGTAGAGCGAGTCGTCGATCGTCACCGAGCCCGGTTTGACCCCGACAACCTTTGTTTTGAGCTCGATGGCGTGCTCGATGAAAAAGCGGCCCGGCTCGGCTATAACCTCGACGTTCTCAAACCCATGCGCTTTAATGGCTTGGTTGATTTCGATCGAGGCTGGAAGGATCGAATCGAGGGTCTCGGATGAAAACCCGCCACCGATGTCGAGCAGTGTCGGGGTGTGCCCAAACGTTTTGAGGACCGTGAATGCACGGCGCGCCTTGGCAATCGCGAGCGCGTGAGCATCAGCCGAATTGGCAAAAGAACCTACGTGAAAACTAACTCCTATAATTTTGAGTCCAAGGATTTTCGCTTGGGCGGCAAGTTCGCCCCAGTCTTCTTCGTTTGCGCCAAATTTATTACCCATCGGGCACCTGGCTTTTGGATCATCCGCCTTGATGCGAAGGACCAATTCCATGTTGGATGCACCCTGATGGAAGATTTTCTGAATTTCGCAGACGCTGTCGAACGTCGTTCGACGAACCCCACGCTCGTAGACACTCTGGATGTCTTCCGGGCGCTTACACGGATTTGCGTATATGATGTCCTGTGTAGTCGCTTGAACTTCATCAAGGACAAGATTCACTTCGGCTGGGCTGGCACAGTCAAATGCCGCTCCGCAGCTGAAGAGCGTCTGGACCACAAGTGGGTCCGGACAGCATTTCACGGCGTAAAATGGCCGTATGGTCGGAAACATGTGGGTCCATAGACCGTAAGCCTGGCGTACTTTTGTCAAGTTTACGATATAGACCATCCAGAAGTCGGGACTTCTAGGGACTGTTGAGATAAAAATAATGGTTGTATGTTTACCATGGCTTCTCGTGTTTTCGTGCTCGACCGCTCTGGTTCTATGGATGTGTGCCGCGACGACACCATCGGAGGTTACAATACATTTATTGATGCCCAAAAGGAGCAGGGTGGAACAATGACCCTCGTCCTTTTCGATCACGAGATTATAACTGTCTATGAGAATACTCCGATCGCCGACGTCAAGCCGCTTGATCGCGACACGTTTGTGCCACGTGGGGCGACGGCTCTCCTGGATGCAATTGGCCACGTCTTGAAGATGAACCTGCCGAACGACACGATGGTCATCATCCTGACGGACGGCGATGAAAACTCCTCGGTCAAGTACACGTCCGAGCATATCAAAGATCTGATTGAGATTCGCGAAAAGACGGACGGATGGTCTTTCGTGTATCTGGGGGCGAATCAGGACACCATTACAACTGCAAAAAATCTCGGGATTCGTACCTCGGTTGGCTTTAAAACGCAAAATACACCTGATCTTTTCCAGGCACTCTCGTCGGGCCTGGCACCCGGTCACTCGCAATTGTGACGCTTCACTACCTGCCACGTGGCGCCCTTCGCCTGGAACTCGCGCTCGATAATTTTGGCGCACTGATCCGGGACAAAACCCTTGGCGCAACAAAAAACATCAATATACACGAGATCATGTTCGGGGTAAGTATGGGCCGAAAAGTGGCTTTCGGCCAAGACGAGTACGCCCGTCGCACCTATCGGCTCAAACTGATGAAAAGCCTTGGCGACGACGTTGAAACCACATAGGTCTGCAACGTCCGTCATGATTGCATTCAGTTGATCAACGCGTTCAATAATCACACCCGTGACATGTCCGATGAGGTGAGCCATTTTTAATTATGCATGAATTGTTTTTAAGGTGATACTGAAATAATATAACCTATCGCCAACATTGTTGCGGCGATAATATGACCCATCCCGAACCATTTCTTGCTCTCCTCGCTTGCTGGATCATTCTTCAACCCCTCGACGACGAGAAACACCCCCGACAGGAACATGGCCATGAGGATCAACACAACCATACCACGAACGAGCATACGACCACTGTTGTTGTTTGCGTTCAGAGAGTTCATTACTCTAGCCTGAGAAAAAGCTTAGGCCCGGGCAAAAATCAGCAGCGCCATGGCGAGCATGAACTGCATCACGGCGGTGAACCACGTCGAGCGGTGCGCAACGCCGCGATTTTTGTCGTACAGGTCACGGACTGCCGAAACCATCAGGTAGGCCGAGGTGATGAGGATAATCATGTTACGATCAGCGAGTGCCATTTAACACATAAAGGATATTTTAATTTTTAGTCTATATGAATTACACCGACATCGACCCGAACGAGGACATCCTCCTGGACATCCATACGAAGCTCCTCCTGCTCAGAAACATCGACCTCCCGACAAACTATGATCCAGAGACACTTCCTGATGACCTCAAGAAGATTCAAGACTCGATAAAAGAACTCAAGGCGATGTATATCGATACGGTCAACCAGCTGCTGCGGGTCAACAAGGAGCACGACGAAAAACGCAAAAAGATTGATCGCCTGAGTGAGATTCTGAGCGTCATGGACACCGACGCGGCTCGCTACAAGGATAGCCTACAGGAGGTCATCGATCAATTTACCGAGGATGAACGCCTCGTCGAACTCAAAAAGGAGTACGAGGAGACGGTCGAACGTTTTAGGGCTCTGAGACACGTCATCAATTTCGTGTCATCGGATGACATGAATCGTTTCATGTGCTTCACGTGCTTGGACCGAAGCATCGACTCGGTCCTGGTGCCATGTGGTCACGTCGGGTGCTCGGTGTGCACGAGTCGATTTATCACCACGTGCCCGTACTGTCGTTCGGATGTTTCACAGATTCTGCGCCTCTACCTGGGCTGACAAGAGTCTAATCTTTTCATTGAGGAGGTCGCGCAAAGACAGCTGGCACCACTCGTAGTTTTCCTTGAGCGTAATCACTTGTTCAAGGAGTTGGATGTGCTCATTCATCTGCCCGGCTCGCCAGTTTTCGAGCTCAGGCTCGGGGACCCCACGCAAAACAAACTTGGCCTCGGTTTCTTGTAGCTCGCGACGAAACTTGTCGAGGCGCGCCAAGCCCTCTTTGTAAACAAGCTCACGCTGCTCACGCTGCTTACCGAAATCCCACTTATTGGTCGGGATGCTTCGCACAAACTGAATTTGCTGGTTGAGCTTCTCCATTGATGGTATGGCCGTGCTATTTTTTAAAAGTCCGGACGTCCATCGGCGCCTCCTTCCAAAATGTTTTTGGATCTGTCTGGTACAGCTCGTAGAGCCGTTCGTTGTCATCCTGCTTGAGCACCTTGACATTCGCGAGATCGACCGGAATCTCCTCAAGAAGCATGGTTCGCATGTCTCCAAGCTCGGGTGTGTACAGCTTTGCAGTCTCGAGACCGATGTCCATATCCAGACCCTCCTCGATCGTCCTGACCCAATAGTGCTCACAGACCTCGCCTGGGCTCACACAAAACCCCTTGACGATCTTTGTATCGATACCGGATTCTGTCATCAACTTGCGAAGGATCGCACAGTGATGGACAACCGTCCCTGAAATTTTACGAAGCTTCAACAACATCGCCAGGCGTTTCACGTCCATTACTGAGTATCCTGAACTTTATTATCCTCAATTTCGGCATACTCACTCTCGTAGGCCGGCTCAAACTCCCCGGACATCGGTTCCGGTGCATACGTTGACACACCGAACGTCGACGGAGCTGAGGCTGGCGGGGCTGCCGAGGCTGGCGGGGCTGCCGAGGCTGGCGGGACGGGTGTGGTGGATAGCCGCGACGCCATGAGTGCAGGCATCCTCGTGGACGCCATCGAGGCTTCTGGAGCTTGTGCCATCGAGGCTTCTGGGGCTTGCCCCATCGGGGCTGGCGCCATGGGGGCTGGCGCCATGGGGGCTGGCGCCATCGGGGCTGGCGCCATCGGGGCTGGCGCCATCGGGGCTTCTGGGGCTGACGCCGTGCTCACTGCCGGCATCGGGGCTGGCGCCTGAGCTACAGGGGCAGGGGCTGTTGGCTCCGTCAGCGGAGCACCAGGTGCTGGGCCGCTCGAGATTACATTCGGGGGTGCAACTGCAAAGTTGCTCGACCGGTACATATAGGCCACCACGAGTGCCACGACAACAATGAGACCGAGAAGGATTCCGACCCACTGTTCCATATATCATAAGCTAAAGATTTTTTGACATGACTTTTTATGGATGCTGAGCAAAGCGCAACTGAATGGTTTGGGTCTGAGCCGTCCGTCATGCGAAACTGGTTTGTGCAGGCGGTGAGCGACCCGAAGCAAACCTGTGACATAGGTAAGATTCTCTCCCCGGGGGCTGAAGTCTATCTGACAGACTGGCTCTCACAAAAGACTGGTCGACTGATTAGTAACGTCACTGGTTTGCCGTACGATGGCGTCACAGTTGACGATGGACCGGTTGTTCGCCATCAATCAAAGTTTCGGTCAAGCAGTTGGCACATGGAGGTAACCCGTCGGCAAAAGAATGCGAGCGACACCGGACGAGACAAGTATGCCTCGAGTGAATTTGACGTGCTCGTCGTATTCGTCCCGGGGCCATGTTTTTCATTGTCACAGGCGCGCATTCGGTGCATCCCGGTTGAAGCACTGATCGACCCGAAAAACCCCACCCACCTCTATTCGCAAGTCCCTATGAAGATTCGCAGGCTGTATGACAGCGACGAGAAAACAAACGAAGTCGTCAAGTCTGTATGGCTTAAAAACGCCTGACACTCGATATGTATGGCTCACGCGATTTCAGATTTTCTCGACTCGATCAAGGAAACCTTGACTGATGGACAGTACAAAGAAGGTATGGAGTTGTGCCAAAAGATTTTTCAAAAGAAAGAGTCCGAAGAGAAGTTGTACCGGATGACTTATTTTCGGCCGTACACATTTGCCGAGGAACATTGTGATGATGAAGATTGTGGAGACACCAAGTTTATGATTGCGTTTGACAAAGTGACGAGTCTGATTCTCTTGTCGGATGCGCGGGCTGACCGAATCCGACAAGAGTCTTTGTTTCGCGGCCAAAAGGAGGAGCTCAACGAGTTTATCGAGCCGGAAGTGCTCCACGCATTCCCTAGCGAATTTGACGGCGAGTTTGAGTGGTTCGAGTTTCCAGTCTTGAAGGTGGAGCGCGTCACTTAACCCCATCTTCTCATCAACTGACGTGCCCCCTCGCGATTGATGTTTGCTTGTCCACCCGATTTGATGTGAATACGCACGAACCGGTTCCATGCGGCGTTTGTCCCCGCTTGCTGGTAGTTGAAATAAGCTCGGATGGCAGCCTGACGAAGTCTGTTGAGTTTCATAGCCCGTGCATCACGGGGTTGACGAACACGACGAATCGCCTCCATGCGATTCTCATAAAGGGGTGAGCTAATACGCGTACGACGTCCCATCGTTGGACTACGTGTGTGCTTGATGATAGCTTGACGTCGGCGCACGAGTCTCTTTATAATGTCGAATTCGTGTCGTCTCGGTGAAGACATTGTGCGCGCATTCCGACTTGTCGCAGCAAATCGCGCGAGGGTCCTGGGATCCATGTATGGCGTCAGAAGGCGCATCAGTACATTTTTATTATGGCTCATGCTACTAATGCATATTAAAAATGAACGGCTCTTCTAGAGTACAATGTCGAAGACGCTGCTTCTGGATGTCGACGGAGTGCTCGTCCGGGATCGCCTCCTTCTCAGCCACGTCAGAGACAATGTCGCGCACTATCTGCGCTCGAAGGTTCCGCAATCCAAGAATCCTGAGCGGCTCAATACATACTTGCTGAAGACGTATGGTCACACTGCGCTCGGTCTCCAGAAGGCGTTTGGGATTGACGCGTCGGATTTTGACGCACGGGTTTATGACCACAAGCTCATCGATCACCTGTGGTCGGTTCTGTCCGGGACGGAGTTTCAACAGGATGCCGAGATTATCCATGAGATTGCTAAGCGTGGAAAGTGGAAGGTGCAGCTTTTTTCGAACGCACCGAAGGTGTGGACCATGCCAGTCGCGCTCGCCATCGGCGATCACACCGGGATCCACGAACACGATTATCTGAAGCCGAACGGCCTCGCCTACAAGGACTTTTCACCCTCTGAGTTGTACATGTTTATTGACGACCAGGTGAAGAATCTGCGTCCGGTGAAGGATTTCCCGAATTGGCGCCCGATTCATTTTGAACCCGAGTTGAATCCGTCCCGTCCCGAGTTTATGACGATCGGGACTATGTGGGAGATTGAGATAGCCTCAAATGTCTTTCTCGATCCGGTACAAGATGTATTCGAGGTCTAAGACCATTCGACGGGGTCCCAAACGCCATGGAGCGTCATGTCGAATGGAAAAAATGGCTGGATTGACCACTGACCCGTGTGACTCATAATGTCACACATGATGTGAAACGCGTAAATCTTCCGGTACGCTCGGGGTACAAACGTAAGTGCCACGACCGAATGTGGCACCTTGTAAAGAATTTTGTAAAGTATCCAGTGCTGCATCTCAGACCATGAGTATGACCATGGTGTCAGAAAGAGCGCCATCGGGATGTCGGGTGCGATGCTCCATATCGCATCCTGGAAGGTCATACGACCGAACCAAAGGCGGGTGATCACAATGTGACCGAGCCACAACATAATGTAGTCGCAGAATTAACGTTCATACCAGGGTCGCGAGGCGAACTCGATTTAGAGAGGAGTTTAGTATGTAGAGTAATGGGTTGGGGCATTGGCTTTGCTCTTGATGCACAAGGTCGTGTCTACTGTGCCGACGGATGCAACTGGCGAGCGACCAAGTCGGACTATGACGGCTATTACCCATGGCCATCGGCACGCCAGGCGGTCCTCGACTACTTTGAAGGCGAAGCGCATCGTGAGCTTGACATGATCCGAGACGAATGTCCCGGCACGGCCGCGGCACTGAAGGAGGCGTGCGATGAGCATATCGGTGCTGCTCTTGGTGAGTATGACCGTTTGACCGATCAGCAAAAGACTGATCTACATATCGAGACGATGGAGGGTCTCAAGACTGATATTATTCGCCTCGAGGATGGGAAGAAGAATGCATACGATAATTATATTCACCATCGTAAGAATTTCAACGCTTACAAGCCTCCGACGAAACAACCAAAGACACGTATCGAGGAGATTGAGAATAGTATGCGACCCATGCATTTTGAACTGTCTATGGAATATGCAGCGCGTGATTACGACACGATGAAGTCGGATCTTGCAAAGGCTAAGCGCGACCTCAAGCTGGAAAAACTATTTGTGCAGTGATCTGACACAATATTTTTGTCCTCCTCGTTAGTTGCATCTTTGTGTAAAGAAATGATGCACTGATGAAATAAAGATGTTTATAGAAATGCTCGATTCGACGTTTCACGGGATCTACCGCGATGTTGGATATGCCGTGAAGACGTACACGAGAACACATGTTCGTGACTATTCGGTCCTCGACCAGATTGTTGTCGACACGTTTCACAAGACTGAAAAGCCAAGTGAAGTGTCTCAAAAACTATGGGACGAACTTCTTGAAACTTTCAGGATTGGCATCGAAGTTGGACTTTGTATGGGTGGGGACGTTGATGACGTGATGCGTGCTGTTATCGCACGTGCGAGTCGACACGTCGGGGAACGTATGATGTTGGCTTAAAAAATCAAGACTCTGGCATTTAAATGTCTACGTGGCTCTTTATCGGCCCGAGTCTCTTGGCTGGTATCGGCCAGGTGACGAACCGATATGCACAACTCATGGGTGGAGAGTATTGCCAGTTTGGCAGCACACCCAGTCAAATCGAGTATGACGTCGGATTCGCATTCGTCCTGCCGGTCGAACAACACCTGAGCATCATCGATAGCCTCATGGCTAGATGCAAAAAGAAGATGTACATGACGATATGCGAAACCGAGACGGTCCACCCCGTGTACGGGCAGCTTGTCGATCGCTACAAGACGCTGTACGTCGCGAGCGAGTTTTGCCGAAACGTCTTTGCGAGACAATTCCCGCACGGTGATTGGCGAGTTCTTCATCTGTGGCAAAAGGTGTACGACGGACCGGTTCGGAGCATCGTCCCCATGAGCGACGCGTATACATTTTACACCATCGGAAACGTCATGGATCCACGCAAAAACATCAAGATGCTCCTCGAGGCTTTCATGCGTCTCGGAATGGCAGGGACGCGCCTGGTGATCAAGGCGACGTGTCACACCGAGGTTCGATGGAAGCTTCCTGGGGTTGTGGTCATCAACGGTCTCCTGGATGACGATAGTCTCGAAGACATCCATCGGGCCGGTCACTGTTATATCAACTGTTCGCATTCCGAGGGGGTCGGGATGGGAGCCGTCGAGGCGGCTTTGCGCGACAAGCCAGTCATCATCACGTCGTATGGTGGCCTGAAGGAATACGTCCGGACGCCATTCGTCATCGATGCGGACGAACTCGTCCCGGTGGGCCAGAATGACTTTTTGTTTACAAAGGATCTCATGTGGGGAAAACCAAAGCTGGACGATCTCATTCGGCACATGCGAACCTGTGCCGAGGGTCAAATCAAGACATGGGATCACGCCTTCTCAAAGGACTTGGTCGGCGAGGTTGGCCCATCCATGGCGCTCGCGTCCGAGTGATCGAGCCAGTACTGAGTCCCGTACAAGACAATCGCGAGCAAGAGGGACGAAGAGACGAGGAACGTTTGTTGGGCACGAAGGTAGGTGACAAACTCATCAATGAACTTTACACCAATTGGTCTAGAGATCACGCGCGGAATTGCCAGGATCAGAAACGCGTTGATAATCAGCGCCTGCACTATCATTATTACTTCATCGAGAAATGTTTCTTGCAAAAGCCTGAGCACTCTGGAGCGGCGCCAAAGGGACACTGGCGCCCCTCGAGTGTGCGCGCACTGCATTGCGGTCCTGACCTTTTCTTGACCGCCAGCGCCGCCGCCTCTGCTGGGGGTGCTCTCGAAGGCACATAGGTTGTCACGAGTGTGTGGCGACGCTCCTCCTGAAGTCGAATGGTGTGCTCGCGGAAGCGGGCAGCCGTTTCGGAAAACTTGACTGGATCCATTGTTGGTTGGTTGATGGCTCATTCATTTGAGTTCGTCGACTCGTGTAGACAAAACCTAGTTTTTAACCTGAGCTCGTCCCACGTCTGTACAATTTTTGCGATCCGATAATCATGTGGGAGACCGGATGCATGTAAAGAAAAACAGGACGGAATCCATTTGTACTGACGATCGCAGTTTGCTGCATGAAATCCTTGAAGTATCCCTGGAGGATAGATGTACACTTGGCGCTTAAAGTCCTCGGATGTATTGTACAGCGTCTCACCTGCAGTCTCTTCCCAATAAAGCCCGTAACGATTTTCATCAGTGACACCCGCTTCAATTTGTCGCAAAACGTCATCGACACCCTTTTTCACGACAATGAGACCAAAGTTGAAGGGGGTTACATTGTTTTCGGAGACGGCAAAAACTTTTTCAGATTCGATGAAAGGTTTGATCAAATCTTCGATGCGAAGGTCCGGTTGAGTCAGGATGATGTCATCGTCGAGCCAAATGACAATGTCATACACTTGAATCAAACTTCGCAGAAAAGGAATTTTGCTCCACGACTGATGTCGGTCTTGCAAGATCATTTCGCATCGCGTTACAAAATCGTACCCATTACGCTTGCAATAACTCTCCATCAACGGCCACGAGAGTCTCCTGATAGACTCTCGATCTGAGATGGAGCAAAATGCAATCTTCATACTACAAAGAGTCAACAATTTACGAACGGGTATCCGACGAGCCTGTAATCTGGTCGGTCGCGCGTGTTCGGCTGGTCAAACTCGGTTGGGAACGGCTGGGTGTTGAGCTCGAGCTGCTCGCCATCCTTCTTACGGACAAACGTGCACTCGAACACCCTGGGCATCACGATATTATCAGACACCTGAAACATTCCACCATAGTTGTTGGCGTGGACGTGAACCAGCCAGTGTGTCTTGGCGAGACGCATAATCTGAGAAAAGTCGTGTGGTGGATGGAGCTCAACGACCATCTGTTCAATCTTCTTGAGCTTGGCGTCGTCGAGCGAGCGAAACCACGGGTACTCGGCACCCTCGATATCCATCTTGACAAAGATGCGCTCGTGTGCGTCAAAGAGGTGGTGCATGTTCGTCTCGGTCGCCGTCTCAACCGGTCCGATGTTCTTGTTCACGAATGTGATGGGATTTCTCGTCTTTGGAAAGTTTGCATTGATCGTCCCGTCGTAGGCATAACACGGCACCTTCCAGCGTTCGAGGAAGGTGTCCTCGAACTCCACCTGGTCAGCCACACCACCGGCAATCAGCACGTCATACTTAGCGTCCGGTACATCGATGACGACGTAACCACCGTCACCATTTGGACACCCGACGCGCATCTTTGGCGCCGACGGTGTAAAAACGCGTAGACAGTCCAGGTTTACGTTCATGTCTCGCTTCATATGTTCCGAAATAGAATTGAGCGCCATTACTTATTTTGTTGGGCCATCTTTAGATGAAGCTGTACAATAACTTTTCAGTCTGGGTCGCGGCGCTCGTCGGTCTATGGCTTCTCGGACTCGTGCCGTTCTCACCACTCTTTTTGATCCTCATCAATCTTATGTGGGTGACGTTTTTCGTCATGCGTCAATATGACCTCCAAGTCACGTGGGTCGCACTCCTGTTGATCCTGCTTCACGCCAAACCAGTATACTTTTTCAGACATCACGACCTCGACATTCCCGAATCGCTCATCTACTTTGGGATCTACAACGTCTTTCTGCTCTTGCAACGTACAAACGTGGTTCACGAATACAGAAAGAAATATTCAGGTGGTCCTAGGAACCTCCTTGAATTTATAGAACAGGCGTAAAAAAATCTGTCGTACATATATGGCATGGTTATTTTCAGGTGGTGGTGGTGACATCCAAAAACTTGAAAAGATTATCGCGCTTTCTGCGGCAGCCAATAAGCACAAAAGAAACTACAACGCGGCAGCCGTGCTGCTCGCGAAGAGTATAAAGCCCAAGGTGAACAGCGGCGCCATACAGGGGAATCAGAAGAACCGATTCCGGATGCTCTACAACAAATTTGGTCCCGTGGTGAATGAGAGAGCGGTTTCGTCATTTGCCCAGAAAATCATCAATGATCCAAATTTGATGAAACGATATTTCAACCGTCAGAATCAAGGTTCGGACGGTAATTTTAATAAGAAGCTCCGGAAGCTCGAGTCTATCATATTTTTGGCATCCAAATACAACAAGCACAAGAAAAATTACGACGCAGCAGCCATGGTCCTTGTGCGCAACCTAAAACCCAGAGTGAATAATGGTACAATCAAGGGTTCCCAGCGGAACAACTTTCTGACAGTCCATAGACGTTTTGCACCGATTGTGAATATGACTGTATCATCCTCGCCATACGCTGCGAAAATCATCAACAATCCGTACGCGATGAAACAGTACTTCAACCGTCAGAACCGCATGACGCCTGCACCACTTCCACAACCCAATGTGCGTCCTCGGAACGTGCGCTCACGAGCCGGTTCTGTCAATGTGCGTCCTCGGAACGTGCGCAGCTCTGTCAATGTGCGCTCACGTGCCGGCTCTGTCGGTTTGAGCTCACTGCCTGGAAACAAAAAGGCGTGTGTATTTAAAAAGTTGGGACTTTTCGGACAGCCGGTGTGCAAGTGATGTCAGAGAGCGGCGTAAATGGTTCCGAGGGCGGTGAGCGTCCCGTCATCCGTGAACAATGCGCTCGTACCCATGACGACGTCGCCGGTCGAGCGCGTCTTCCATGTGTACCGCTCGACATACGGTCGCGTGTCGAGGCCAGCGCACGCATCTTCCATAAAGGACTCGACGAGCTGGACCGGATACCCACCTGGAAACTTGCCCGACCAATCGGCAACAGCAAACTCTGTGACCCAGATGGGTTTCTGAAACTTGGCCCAGATGGCGTCAATCTGTGCCAGGAAGGACTTGGCGTTGGGCGGAGCGTACCAGTGGACGCACACGAAATCAAACGTTCCGCCGAGCGCCACAAACTGTTCGAGCCACGAACCAGGCTTGGCGGGGTTCGCAGCCGTCGCAGGACTACCGATGCGTTTGCCGGTCCCCGTGACTGTCGGCCACAGGCTGATTGCTTGCTGAGGTGTCAGATTCGACTGTGCGGCACCGTCAGGCTCGTTAAAGCCGAGAAGCGGTGCGTCTGGGAGCATGCCCTGATTCGGGGGGATGTACGACTTGCCCCACGCCATAGGCACATACGGAATCTGTAGACCTGGAACATCCTTGCCGCTCCACGTGTAATACCACTGCGGGTTGACCGATGTAATCTTCTGTGCGATGAGTGGTTCCGATAGCGAAATGACGGCACCCTTCTTAGCCGACATACTACTTGATCAGAAGATAATGCCGCGCCTCGCAGTGGCACTACTAGACAAACTTGACACGAGAAACATTTCTCCGAGTTACAGTATCTCTCGCACATTTGCAGTGCGACGCAACGGTATCACTGGCATTTTATAAATTGTGGATATATTAATTTTCGCGAATCTTTTTGTACATTGCGACGTAGTACTCACCAGCCTCTGGTGGCTCGCGCTCGATGATCGTGTCGTCGTCGATGTACCGCCAGACGCCTCGGTGCTTTGCGTAGGCGGCGTAATGCCCGCCGTTCGTCGACCCGTAATGGACGACAAGCCCATACAGTGCATAGCCTTCGTAGCGCTCCGGGACCCGAACTGTGTACTTGGCGTCGTATTGTGTGAACGATACGATGAGCGTGCTCGGAAACTTTGTGATGTACGTTCGAGTCACTGCCGCATTCCATGTGTTCCCTTCGTCATCGACATAGCCCGAAAACGCATCTAGACCCTCGCGATTCTTCATGAGCTCGTCGAGCGTCTGGTTCTGCGCCTTGGGCATGACGACGATCGCCGTAATGTCATTCTCCTTTTTTGATACACCTTTGGGGTACGTCACCTCCTGGGTCTCCCGGCCGTTGAAAATCTCCCGGACAAACTCCTTGCCGAGCGACTCCTCAAACGTGTCAATCAGTTTCAGAAGAACCTCCTGAACATCGTGCGGCTGCAAGTTGGCAAACGACGGGTACTTGTGCGTGAACGCCGTGTGAAAATCGCGCGGGATCGTATATGCCGATTCCTTGTTTCGCCACAGATCCTTGACGAGCTTCGCGTACTCGCGTGTCAGCTCACAGGGACCGTCGTAGCCCTCCTTCAAAAGATGATTTGAAAGATCCGGTACATGAATCAGGCACTGAATTGCCGAATTCATGTAGCATGTGTTTCCGATGTTCGCGAGTCCTTTCGGCATTTCTATGTAAAGAACACGAGCTTTTATGTAGCTAAAGAAGACGCACTCAGGACTATCAAGTACAGACACCATGGAGGGATTCTTCGATCGTTGGTCCAACCTTATTCTCGAGAATGCGTCCAAGCCCTCGGTCGAGATTGAGATTCGGCTCGGCAAGATGAATCGCGGATCCTTTGACACGAACGTGTCAAAGGATACGTACGACAAGGTGCTTCGGCGCCTCCGGCGCTACGACGGCTGGGAGAGCGTCGAAGAGTCGGACACGAGCAACTTTTACTATGACGGCGGGAAGCGGGCCACCTATGACAACATCAAGGATGATATGACGGCCTGTGTCGTCAAGAAGCGTGTGCTTGTCGATGACATGTCACTCGACAATGAGCTGTTTGACATCCGGCTCGGCATCTCGACCGAGATGCCGTGTGAGCACCGGGATGACGAGGAGTACACCAAGGTGCGCAACCGGAAGCGCGTGTCGTTTCTGCGCAAGGATCTCCGGATCGACGTGACGGCCGTGTCCGGGGATACCGATGACCTCGACTCTGAGAATGAGATGGAGTATCAGGTGGAGCTCGAGCTTCTCCGCGTCCCGGAGTCGCGCCACGAGCTGTACAACATGGTCTACAAGGTGTTTGACGTGCTCAAGATTGCCCAATAGCGCGCTCAGGCGTTAGGGTACAGTTTCTTCCCACGCATGGCGTTGTACCAGTCCTTTGCTTTCACGGTGGTGTAGTTGTTTCCAAGGTATGCGCGCGCGATTGCTTCCCGCTCTGCTTTGTCCAGTGTACTGAATACGCGTTTCCGCCCATTACGTATGATGCGCTGGTTCAACGGGTCGTTGCTGAATGTGTAGGTACGTCCATTCACTGTTACGTTTGCTGCACGAACTGGTGATGCTGACTTTACGGTCGCGCGGCCCTTTATCCGTTCAAATATGCTCGCCTTGGACATGCGATTCGAGGCGCCGGCATTCCCGAGATTTCTCGCAATGGCTACAAGTTGATCGACCGTCAGACGTGAGTACTGGCGGCCATTCACCTTGTTGCCACTGACGACGTGGTTCGCCCGGCCGGGTGAGCCGCTCGCCTGGCCCCCGGTGACGCCAAAAATGTTTTTGACGCGCTGAGGCACATTCATGCCTGCGTCGTTGTAGGCTTTCTTGGCAGTCTGGAATCCCGCCTTGAGATCCTTGGGGATTTTGTAAAAGTGGGGCTGTTTGCCGGGGCCCGGCCGGATGTAATGGCCGTTCAGTGTATTGTTCCAGTTTTTGGCGCGCTTGGCACCAGGTGCGCCCATCATAAAAGGCGGGTTGGCCAACACCATGTTCGCGACGTACTGTGGCATGCTGACGCCGGCATTCCTGTACGCCTTGTTGATTTTGGCAGTCACCAGACCCATGTTGTTCTTTATGTTGTAGAGGCGTGGCTTAAGATTCGGGCCCGGACGCACATATTGACCGGCGTTCGGCACATAATTGTACCCGGACACGAGTCGATGACGCGCATTGAGCTTGTTTTTGCGGAGCTTTGCGAGCTTTTCGTTTTTGCTCGGGGGCGCACGTGGCGCGGCCCTCACTTCGATAACCGGTCGGCCAGCAAAATCAGTCGTCGCGAAGCGCGAAAAGAGGCGTTGTGGCGTCACCGCATCTATAATCCGGCTTACGATATTCACAGCCTCTTTTGGCTTCGAGGCGCCCATGATTTGAACCTGTCCGGATCTATAGAAAATGAGCATCATGGCGGGGCTCTTCCATTTCACTTCGGCTCTGTTTGCGAGTTCAGGTTCGTAAAAAACCGAACCGAGGTGTGACGGAAAGTACCGTGTGAGATTCTCGAGGATGAGATAGCGCCCTATCGACATGCGTGCATCAAACTTTGTGATTTTCATGACGTTCGCATCCGAAACGCCCGGGCATATGGTCTCGAGCTGTTGGGCCACCCGACCTACGGAACTCGCCGTGATCTGGATGGACCCGGAACGATGGATTATCGCAAAGCCGCTGGTCGTCTTTATATACCAGTGGTTAACCTGGCTGATGTCACCGAGAAACCCGTGCGTTTTTGTAAGTCGGGCAATCGGTAGAGTACTGAGCGCCCTGCGTCCATCCATGGACACAAACCCACGCGGAAGCTTGTCCGGTATGCTCAGGCGTGAAAACGGGTACATGATGCTCAATGTGCGAGCCGTGATGACAGGTTCGGACAGGGCATACGCGCCGGTCGGAGCCATGTACGCAATGCCTTGGTCACGGCGTGCGCGTACTCTGTGCATGATATTCTTGATGCGTGCAATCGCATTTGGTTTGACCGCCTTTGCGATTGCATTTGCGACAATCTTTTTTGCGGCGGCTCGTGTCGGTGAGCTCATACCATACGGAAATATTTTTTTAGACATCACCGTTTGCGAGCTCTCCGGCGACAACGTCGAGGCCGTATATGACCGACTGGGCCGTGTACGCCGTGCCGTTGTATATGCACGTGTCGTTCCGAACCTCGATTTCGCGCGACGAAAATGGCCCGGCGTAAATGTCCGGGTTGAACTTGCAGCGCCCGAGGATATTCTCGATGCAGTGGGCGTTGAACGCCGAGATGAACAGCTTCTGAGGCATAAACTTGTCCGGCCCGTAGACAATCTTCTCGGACGACAAAAAGTGCTGCAGAGGATTTGTAAGCTTGGCCACATCGCCTTGGACATCCTTGAAGTACTGAGGCAGGACGTTCCAGATGTCCTCACAGTTGTACTTTTGGGAATACTCGAGGTAGGCCCGGATGCACTTGCACACAATGGCTGGAATCTCACTGTCCAGCTTTTCGTCCAGCTTCGGATCCGCCTTGGCCACTTGACGAGCAAAGTTCCACGTCACGAGACGACGCAGCACCGACCCCGAGTTGTCCCGATAGCCCGGCACCTCGTTGCCTGCCAAAATACCAGGAACATTCCACGTCATGCTCAGAGCCTTGTCATTCTTGCGCGCGATCGAGACATCCTCACCGGACACCATCGACTGAAACTCCGCCTGCTCGAGCGCCAAGTCACCCTTGACCTCTGGTGAAATGAACATGAAACCGTCGTGGATCGACCAAAGACCAAACTTCTTTTCGATATTGTTCGACAGCGTCCGGACATCCTCCGTGTCGTAAAACTTTTTGCACACCTTGGTAATGAGGGTCGACTTGCCGCTGCGCGCGATACCCTTGAGAAAGGGAATCACCTGCCAGCTGTCCATGTCGCCCGTGTCAAAGCACAGACGCCCGATGAACACATACAGCCAACGGCACACCGACTCGTTGAAGCGCTGGTAATCCATGACGCACTGCATGTACGGCGTCGGAATGTCGTACCAATCGGAGGTGTTCTCATAGTGATCAAACTGTTGATCAAAGTACTTGCAGCTCACGATCGTCGGATCGAGCGTCTGACACGACGGCTTGTCATACTCGTAAAAGCGCGAGACGTACCGTTCACCGTCCCACTCCTTGCCAATCAAGATACCATTCTGGAATGACCAAACGTTCCGATTCTTCTTGATTTCTGGAAACTGCATGTCGCGACAGTTGCTCAGATGCGCAATGGTATCCTTGACGATGCTCCCCTTGCTCGTGAGATTGCGCCACATGTCATACTTGTCCTCTTTTTGGGTGTAAAAGTAGACAAACTCCTTAATCTCCATCAGGGGCTTCCACGCCTTGGTGAGATGGCCATCCGCCGTCTCAATCTGTTTGCAGCACTGCCCCTTGTACCGGCGCATCTTCATGATGTACGCCTTGTTCAAGAGGTACAGAAGCAGGCACTGAAAAGGGCTCGGCTGATTTTCATCTTCGCCGTCATCCATCGTCTTGCAGCGAAACATCGACAGCTCGACATCGTCGGTGACGGGCGCGGTGCATGTCGGGTGGTTGATGCGCTCGAATGAACGCACATACCGGAAAATAATCTCGTATGCATCGTCGGCAGTTTCAATCAAACGCATCATACGAAACGAGAGGCGAAATTCATCGCCGTTAATATCTAGGGTCGCCTGATCTTTGACACCAAGCTCACTCGAGCGATGGTACAACTCGGAGAAGAGGTTTACGAGCCGACGTTTCTGTTCCAGAATCCGATCTAGATCTACATTTTGGGGCATGCCATTTGTATCGAGCTCATCGTCTCGAAAAAATTGGCGAAACCCATTGGTAAGTGGCGCAAAGCGGTCACCTTTACACGTCAGACCCATCTTTTCCTCGAGTTGACCGACGGATTGCTCAAGTTGTGTTGGGCTGAGGTTATTGACTTCGGACCTGAGCACCTCCATGCGTATTTCGTGGGCATGCTCGGGTGTCTGGTCGCGATCAATCGTGTGAACTTCCATGGTGTAGTAGCGCAAGAATTTTTTATGAAAGTAAATTGAGATGACGAACTCCTTTTTTCTCGGAACATTACATGGCAGGCGGTATATTTCCGGGTGCGCCTTTTCGGTTCAACATCAAGTGCATCATTTTCACGGCACTGATTGCCGGAGGCTATTGGTTTCTGCCGCACAAGAACCTCTGGGTTCTCTTCTTTTTGCTTTGGTTTCCCTATATCGCAATGGCGTGGTATGACTACGCGTACGAGTGTCGGAGTCTTAAACCGACAATTGTACCGTTCGGTCGCTATATCTGGTTGCCTTTCAAGCCAAAGCCGTACCAGGACGAGTTCGCGAAGATGTCCGACTCACAGGTTCAGGCCATGAGCAGGCTGGACCACATCGTCGGTTGGTCAGCCGTCGTGGGTCTCACAGGCTGGCTGGTGTTACGCAAAAAAAATTAGGCGGGCGCGGCAATCCCAGTCACAGGCTTGGCCTGCAGGGCAGACAGGATTTTCACCAGGATCAGGTTCTGCTTCTCCATGTGCTTGCCGATGGCGTCGGTCGACGACGCCAACTTTGCCAGGACGGTCGCGATGCTCTCCCCCTCGTCGGTCGTCAGGACGCTGAGGAGCATGTCACCAGCAAACTCCTCATCGTCGTCCATCATCAGCTCCTCATCTTCGGGTACGGTTTCAATATTGGGGTCAGCCATTATACAGTCGGCGGCCAAAAACTTTAGGTGCGTTTGGACGCGTCCTGAATTTTTTTCTTGGCTAAGAGTACACAATGGCTGGTGGTCTCATGCAACTCGTAGCTTACGGCGCTCAGGATGTTTACCTGACGGGCAACCCCAAGGTTACCTTCTTCCAGGCGGTGTACAAGCGCCACACGAACTTCGCGATGGAGCTGATCCAGCAGACGACGAACGGCTCGCCGGCCTCCGGTGGCCGTGTGTCCGTCACGATCGCCCGCAACGGCGACCTGGTCGGCAACATGCACGTGGCACTGACGCCCGCATCCAACGTTCTGACGTCCAACAATGCTGGCTATGACACCAACTGGCTGGCTGAGCGTGCCATTGCGGCCGTTGAGCTGACCATCGGTGGCCAGCGCATCGACAAGCACTACCAGACGTGGTGGCGCCTGTACGCCGAGCTGTTCCTGAACGAGTCGGACAAGCTGGCTTACGGCAAGATGACGACCTTCAGCGGCCGTCTGGGTGGCACGACCCAGTCCCGTGTGTACCTGCCCCTGCTGTTCTTCTTCAACCGCAACCCCGGCCTGTACCTGCCCCTGATTGCCCTGCAGTACCACGAGGTGCGCATGGACTTTGACCTGACTGGCTATTACAGCAACTACTTCAACACGTCCGCATCCTTCGAGGTGTGGGCCAACTACATCTACCTGGACACGGAGGAGCGTCGCCGCTTCGCCCAGAAGGGTCACGAGTACCTGATCGAGCAGGTGCAGCACACCGGCGGTGACACGGTGACGGCCGGCGCCAACTCGGAGACGAACGTGCAGCTGATCCGCCTGTCCTTCAACCACCCGGTGAAGGAGTTCATCTGGTGCTACACCAACCCGAACTCGACGGTCAGCACCAACACGGGCTCTAACCTGAACGCCCTGTGGAACTTCACGACCAGCACGTCCAACGTGAACGTGACCTGTAACACGATGGCTCTCGTCGTGTCCAACAACTGGGTTCTGCCCCACCAGACGGGTGCGCCCATGCTGGTGAATCTGTCCTCTACGGGCGCTGGTGGTGTGTCGGCTGATGCCGGTGTGTCCAACGCCTACTGGACGGAGGATGGCAACAACTTCCTGGGCTCCACGGCCACGTGGGCAGTGGAGGTTGGCCCCCTGCACCTGTTCAAGATTGTGCTGAACGGCCAGGACCGCTTCAAGGAGCAGAACGGCAAGTACTTCAACCAGGTGCAGCCGTTCTACCACCACACCGGCACGCCCTACCCGGGTGTGTACGCCTACTCCTTCGCCCTGCAGCCGGAGGAGCACCAGCCGACTGGCACGTGCAACTTCTCTCGCATTGACAACGCTCAGGTGTCGATCCAGATGAAGTCTGGCAGCCAGACGACCCTGCAGAAGCTGTTCGCGGTCAACTACAACATCCTGCGTATCCAGTCTGGCATGGGTGGCCTCGCCTTCTCCAACTAAATCTTCTCCTCCTAAAAAAGTCGCGAATGTCTAAACATGCGTAATCTACAAATACAGCTTGAACTCATCTTCAAGCTCAAGAATGTGACTGCATTCCTGAGTTTGAGTATTTTCTCATGAATTATAAATGTTCAAATGTTTTGGACGGAATTGTAAAAAGAGCCCGAGCCCGAGCCCGAGCCCGAAAAAACCGAACCTTCCAGCGAACATGTTACGCCACATTGCACAGTCCGCCAGTCCACGGACGCGCCGCGCAATGTCCCGGGCGACGACACCATACACCCGCCGTACGATGCCGCTAGGGCTCCAAGTGACAAAGGTTGGTGCTCCCACGGTTTCCGTTGTTCGCCCTCCGGTGGTGAACCGGTCGCGCGCCACCGCAAAGACGCCGAAGATTACACGTGGCTCATCTGTTGAGATCGATCGGACCATACCTCAAGCATACAAGAACAACACTTGGAAGTATTACTACAGACCCATGCAACATCTCTTCTTGTTCTTGAACACCCCGAAGGGTGTCCCTTACACGTTCAACAAACACGGGAAACGTATCAACGCACAGGTTCCAGAGCACATCGGAGATTGGAGGGGGCATCTACGACTTCGGCGTAAAATCCATACATGGGACGCATACCAAAAACGTCTCATGAATTTCCGTGGACTTAAAGGGTCTACTTTACCACGTGTATTGGCAAGTATCGATGCCAAGGTTCAGCGTTTCATTCACGGGGACAGACATGCACTCGATGACGTACCATATTCTCAACTCATCCTGTGGGCAAATATGAATCGTCGAATGAGTTCAAACGGAAGCCCATACGTCAAAAACGCGAGCAATGGAAAATGGTATCGGTACGGTTCCGGGCAGCCATTGACGAAGAACATGATTATGAACAACATCAATTTGACGTACGAGGGTTGAATATCAGATTGAAATTTCCTTGAGATACTTGTAACATGGCTCGTAGCGAGCCGCGTGCGCGCCATCAATGTCACTCAGACCATCCTTGTCCACGAGACGATTGAAGCGATCCATTATACCTTTGACCGGGCTTCGCGGGATGGCCCGACTCGTGAGATATGCCCCGACGACATAGTCATCCGATTTGAAGCAACTCTTATTTCGGATGGCTCTCATCACAAAAGACTTGAAATCCTCGAGGTCCTCGATCGCATCGACAGGCAAAAGGATACCCTCGAAAGCCTCTGGTATGGTGCACCCCTGTTTGTCATCGACGGGCGTCGGGCTCTTGGAGTAAAATCTTTGACCACACCGTGTGTACATGACATGTCCCGGTTTTTTTCGGCTCTGTGCGACATACTGTTCTATGAAATCAGGCGGGGCGATGTTGTCATCGTCAGCATAGATGATGACGGTCCGTTCGTTCCCGTGTTCAGCCTCGAGCGCCGGAAGCAGCTTGGTCACGGGTCCATAGTCATCACAGCGAAGAATCTTGAGTATCGGGTCGGAATACGTCATTTTTGAAAGATTGTACACCTCACCAGTCCGACCAAACACGTGTGGCACGTTGAGGTAAACCACGTCAGGTTTTACAGTTTGATTTTCGATGATCGACGCGAGCACCTTGTCGAGGTTGTCGAGCCTGGATGGTATCGTCGTCATGCTGACGACGATACGGATACGATTCCGTCTGTTCCATAGTATGCTTATCACCCCAATCAGGACTGCAAACATGACCCCGAGGACGAACAAGCGCCACATAGAATAGAATTAGATATTTAAATACAAAAGGCGTCGATATCCCATGATTGTCGACGCCTTTATGTTTTACAATGAGCTGGACATCCTCGAACTTCGTCTGTCGATTCTGGATCAGTATGTCGACCTCTTCGTGCTCGTCGAGTCGGACGTGACTCATGTCGGGACACCCAAAGAGCTCATCTTTGAGCAGAACAAGGAGCGCTTCGCCAAATGGTTGCCGAAGATCCGGCACATTGTCCCCAAGGATATGCCGACCGATGCGAATCCGTGGTCGCGCGAAAAGTACCAGCGGCACTGCATTCTCGACGGTCTCGAAGATGTACCGGATGATACTATCGTGATGATTTCGGATGTCGACGAGATCCCGGATATGACCAAGGCGAGTCTCGTGAATGATCGTACGACCACGTGTCACATGCACATGTTCGAGTACTCGTTCAAGTATACCTTCACGGGTGAGCCGTGGTTCGGGACGGTGATCACAAAGTGCCGAGAGCTCAAGAAGCTCGGACCCAACTTTTTCAGGGATCACCGCTGGCGCTTTCAGTACATCATGCACTCTGGTTGGCATCTCAGCAGCTTCGGTGACGCCGAGATGATTCACAAAAAGTTGAAGACGTATGCACACGCAAAGGATCGGGGTCGTGAAAATCAAACGCTCGAGAATGTCAAGCGTTTCATTGCCGAGGGGATCCATCACACAGGCGGGAAGCTGATCGATACACCGGTGGATACAGACATGCCACCGAGGTTCCCATGTTCCGAAAAGTTCCTCGTCTAAAAGTTTTACTGCTCGACCAGAATCATTTTGAGCTCCTCGTTCAATGAAACATCGTTGATCCGTGCCCACTTCGCCTTGAGACCCAACAGTTTACGAATCTCGTCAATGTCGAGAAAACGCAAAAACTTGCGCTTTTCTGGAACGTTCTTGAACGGCAAAGAGTTGTTCACGACGTATTTCGAGTCTCTGAGTGCCTGACAGACTGGCCAAGTGGCCTCGCGGAGATCCCGTAACTCAGCCTCGTGTGAATCGAGGCGTGGTAGAATGACTTCGCGGAGCAACCGCGTGCCCTCATTGTCCCACATATACGTGTTTCTTTCCACGTCTATAGGTGACGACATGCGATATACATGCGAAAAAATTAATGTGATCGACTAGTAGATGGTTCTGAAGGAACTTTGGGACCTGTATTGGTGCCCAATGCGGCTCTCGGTCCGCCAAAAAATGAAGCTCGCCCTGCTACTTGGGTACTTGGCTCATGCGGAGCAGAAAGATGATTTCGAGACCGGCGTACGTATTGAAACGCTCTGCGAGCACCGCCGAAATGCCATCTCAGAGCACATTGAAATTTTTGAGGAATCTGATGAGGAAGAGGATGACCCGACTGTATCCGAGGAGACTGCTGCCAAGATTGCTGAGCTAGTTGCCGCATGCAAAGAACTTCAGCTGAACGCCGCCGACTATTCCTACTAAAGGCTTGATGAATATAAATAAGAAATGCGAGCAGCCATCGTGACAGGTGTTGCTGGCCAGGATGGCTCCTATCTGATTGAGTTCCTTCTTGGAAAAGGATACAAGGTGTACGGCATGGCTCGGTACACCAGTGAGTCGAAGCAAGAACGTCTCGAGCATATCGATAACCCAAATTTCAACATGATTCGAGGCGACATGACTGACACATCGCGCATCACGTGCATCGTGAATGATGTGGTGGCCGACAAGACGCTCGAGTGCATCGAGGTGTACAATCTGGCGGCCCAGTCGCACGTCAAGGTTTCGTTTGACCAACCTGAGTGGACCGCGAATGTCAATTCGCTCGGGACGCTTCGGTGGCTCGAGGCGATCCGTCAGGCGAACGACCATCGCTTTCGATTCTATCAGGCGGGCACATCTGAGATGTTTGGCAAGGTGCTCGAGACACCCCAGACTGAAAAGACGCCGTTTTGGCCACGCAGTCCATACGGAGTCTCGAAGGTTTACGCTTACTGGATTACGAAGAATTACCGCGAAGCCTATGGCATCTATGCATGCACTGGGATCTTGTTCAACCACGAGAGCCCACGACGCGGCGAGGATTTCGTGACCCGCAAGATTACCAAGGCGATTGGCCAGAACAAGATTCCGATCCGGCTCGGAAATCTGGATGCTAAGCGAGATTGGGGTCACGCGCAGGACTATGTCGAGGCGATGTGGCATATGCTCCAGCTTGACGAGCCGGCTGATTATGTCGTCGCGAGTGGCGAGACGCACTCGATTCGCGAGTTTGTTGAAAAGGCTTTTGCATGCAGGGGTCGGCGAGTCGTGTGGAATGGTCAGGGGGAGCAGGAGGTTGGGGTCGACGCCGACACAGGTGAACACCTCGTCGTGGTCGACCCGGCGTTCTACAGGCCGGCCGAGGTTGACGTGCTTACAGGCGACTCGTCTGAATTCCGACGGGTATCAGGGTGGTCACCAAAGCATACGTTTGATGACCTGGTTCGCCTGATGGTCTTGTCGGATTTTCGTAGCGTTTAGTAATGCAGATATGGAAATGGTTGTTGCTCATCGGTTTGCTTTTCCTGATTACGTATAATCCAAGTACGCAAACTATGTCAAAATATTTTGATGACCATAGATTAGATGTATTCACCGAACCCACGAGAGAGACACAAAGCGATAGCGGTGCCAGTGACGATGATCAATGATCGAGCTCATATGCTCATCGTGCATGATCGACGATACAAAGAGTGGACTTTTGTGACGGGTGGATGCCGGCGCCGCGAGGTGTACAATCCTTTACGCTGTGCAATCCGGGAGTTGCACGAAGAAACCCGGGGACTTATTGACGTGAAAAGCGGGTCTTACACCTACTTTCGATTCACGACCAATTATAAAGGTCCAGGGGACACCGAGGCCGACGCCGACACGGTGAGTGTCTACCACGTCTACGTCCTCGATCTCCCCATGACACCCATCGAACAAAAGTATATGATCCAGCGATTCAACGAGGAAAAGGTTAAGATGGAATCGTCCCAGGTGCCGTTCAAGAAGAACCATGACGAGAACACAGCCATGATATGGGACACCCTCGAAGGCATTTCGGGTCGCCATGATCTATGGATTCTGGTCCGGGAGTGCATGATCAACAATCCCGACTTTACCAAGGCGCTTCACGCGTCGAATAAAACGCCATTTTATCTTCGGTCATAGAAATGACAAAGTCCAAAAGAGCCTTTGCCGAGATGTTTGCGGCTGCACAAGGTCGTGAAGGAGACACGAGTCTCATTGACGAACTGTGTGAAAAGTACACGATGATCGAAATCATCTACGAGATGAAAAAGTACGAAGATGAACACAAGGAACCCGAGGCCGAACCGCCCAAGGAACCCGAGGCCGAACCACCCAAGGAACCCGAGGCCGAACCGCCCAAGGAACCCGAGCCCAAGGCGCCGCCGAGGGTGTTTGATTTTTGGAGCCGTCTCTCCTCAGAAGACTAATTTTCTCGGGGTATCATAAATGAAGAACGCACTCGCTTTGGCACTTGGGGCCACAGCCCTCTATGTCGCGCTCACGTGGTCGTACGCAGGCTACAAGTCCGAGACGGACTCGGTCGCCGATCGCCTGAATAAGTCAGGCCGTGTTTCGGCAAGCATTTAGAAAAACAACGCGCGAACAATATATGTCGGTCGTACTCACGCGACCACCTCCCAAGGTGACGGTCGGGGCCGGAAGCCGGAAGGTGTACACGTTGCACTCGAGTCCGAACAATGTATTTGCATGGAATATGGATAATGAACTGATGAAGACGGCAACGGTCGTCTTCAAGCGAAGGTCCGACGCGGCTTTCATGGCTGAAATGATCGAGAAGCACGTCCTTCGCCAGAAGGAGTGGCCGAACGTGTCGGTCGTCGACAATGTGTTTTCTTTGTACGGAAGCGGTACACCGACCGCGTCGTACGAAAATGATCTCATAGAAATCAAGTCCTGGGAATTCGAGGACCTACGCATCTTTTGCGTCACGGCCTATCTGGACATGATTTCACTGAGTTCGATTGACAAAAATGATGAGATTTTTAGGCTGAATGGTGAACTCTTGTCACTGACGATCCCGATCGAGTTTTACGTCGATCGACTCAACTCGATGTATCACGAGTAGGGATGTAAGCATCGCATTTGAGTACCGCCTTGGCATACGCCATGGCGAGCACAAAGTGAATGTGCGGCCAATCGAGCGCCTCGAGTTGGGAGAGCTTGATTTTCATTGGGTTGGCGTTAATCTCGTCGACAATCTTCTGCTGAACATTGGGATTCCCCATCGTCTCGGCGAGCAAAGTCATTTTCTGAAGCCAGATGACGTGACTTTCGTTCGTCGCGACGAATGCCTTGATAAAACGGGCTGTGACAGATTCTGGCGTCGACATATGGTACTTTATAGTACCATGTCTTTAAGATGAGTACAGGAGTGCGCCCATACCATTCTGGATGCGCAGCACGTTGTAGTTGACTGCGTACACAAAGACGCTCGTGTTCACTGCACCACCGAAGGTCGTGATGCTGTTACGTACGATGTTGTTCATGGTGATGGTCGACGGTGTAATCAGGCGGTAGGTGTCGATACGCGAAAAGTTGAGCGTACCGGTCGGCTGAAGCTTGGACGTGTCCAGGCAGTACGGGATGATTGCCACGTTGCTCACCGACGTCAGCGTGGGTGCGTAACCGAACTGCGTGTGGTAGTACTGGTTCGTGTCGACCCACTGGACCAGGTGGCGCGAATCACCGATGTCCGAGCCGTTCACCTGAGTCTTGAACTGCAGGTCAGCCGCATCAGTTGCGGCGCCGGCGTACACGGTTGCGTAGTTGTTCGACTGGAACGCCAGGTACTTGACGGGGTGAGCGAACGCCAGCTCCATCGTGGAGCTGGGCGCCACAAACTGGCGCTGCACCTGGGTGATCAGCATGTCCTGCTGCGTCTTGGCAAAGTAGTCGCGCTCGCCCTGGTCGAGGTAGATGAAGTTGGACCAGACGATGTACTGGAGATCGCTAAATGCGGTCGACGAAGGAGAGGCCGTTCCGGCCAGGGTGCCCCACGTGATCCGAATCTCGATGTCGTGATACTGCAGAGCCACCAGAGGCAGAGCCGACTGCCAGTCCTTGCAGAAGAAGAACTTGAGCGCGTAGAACGAGTTCTTGTCGTACCCCGGCTCAGTACCTGCCTGACCTGGCAGCATGCGCTGGTTCAGGTTCACGGCCGCCGTCACTGGCTCGATGCGAGTCGAGAAGAAGGAGTCCTGAGTGTCAATCACCTGACCACCGATGAGCAGCTCCACCTTGTCGATAATCTTGGCTGGCCACTCCAGGTTGGGGACCGTGGCACCCGTCGAATCACGGGCAGTAAAGTACACATAGGACAGCAGATCACCCTTCTTCTCGAAACGCACCGTAGACACGCCGCCGGCTGAGGGCTTGCCCTGGATGAGCTGACGCTCAACCGAGTTGGCGAAGTGCGTGTAACGCTTGTACGAAGACCGGTAAAATGAGACCTCGGGCTTGCTCGTCAGGTAGGCGTCCTGAGCGCCGACCGCAACAAGTTGAACGATGCCACCACTCATTTATCATTCAGACAACCTTTTTTTTCACGACGACGCCGCAGCCGTGTATTGAGAAAATGCTGGCTGAGCAATCGGATTGTTCGAGCGGACGTCCCGGGCCAGGTTGAGATCCAATCGGTTTTCGGCACCCTTCTTGACGTTCAGACGGTTATACTGAGGGGCGACGTACCGGTAATTCTTCGACCCATCAGCAGGACGAATGGGCAGCGAACCAGCCTCGAGACGAGTCGTCGTTCCTGCGCCAATCATGCCGACGGGATCCTGGCGAACGTTCATGCGGCCTGGATTTCCGGCCCGATCTGGGTTTGAACGATTCTCAGACCAACGAGTCATATTGTTGTTCAGGAGCGTGCTGTCGTACCCCTGGCCGACGTGGAATGCCGGCGCGCCTTCGCCGAGCGTGTCGTCGCGGTAACCCGTCTCTTGGCGTCTCGTCGTGCGGCGAGTCTTTTGGAAATCCGGACGGCCTTCTGGACCAGTGAGTGCGCCACCCTGTCCCTGGCCTCTATTCTGAGCCGGCGGGCGATTCCACGCCTTGGTGGCCTTGGCGTGGTGCGTAATCTCGCCCATCGTCGTGCCTCCGTTCTTCACCACTGGGTTGACTGGGCCACCCCACGTGCCTGGGAGGGTGGTGAGCTTCTCCTCGTTGATGTTGTTGGGTGACACACGGAAAAACTGCTGGAAACCACCCGCCGCCGGTACATTCGGATCGAGACCGAGACCGCTTCCGACGTACACCTTATCGGCCGGGCTCAGGTTGTTCATCTTGTTCGTAACGTTTTCGCGGTAGACCGTCGAATAAACCGGCTGACCGAACGGGAATCGTTTTCCATCCTTGGAAATGTCACCCAGATTATGAACCGCCTCCTTCGGGGGCAGGTAGGCGTCGCCGATACGACGACCGAATGACGGATTGGTGGGTCTCATCCCGAATCTGTCAGCTTGCCGACCCGGTAAGGCTGCAGCCAGATCCGTATCGACCGTTGTAATTTTCGTGGGCGGAGCCGCCTTGACGAGCCCCGCCTGTTCACCCTGTTCCTCCTTGGCGTCACTTATCTTCTTCCCCATGAAGACGAGTCCGGCGACGGCAGCGAGGGACAATGCCATATTAATCTATCCTGATATATTTATTGCTTTACACTGTAACGTTGGGCAAAAGCTTCAGACTGGTACATTGCGTACGAGCTGATGGGATTAGTGTCCATTACGCGAATCTCTTTCTCAACACCGTACAGGCGAGGGAAATCGAACGGCTGCGATGTGTAGTACTTCCCGGAACGGGAGGTGGTCTGCGAACGAAGGGAATCATCCGTCATCACAATATCGACGTAATTGGTGTTGCCGGGACCCTTCCAGATATCATCTTCGAGCACAAGACCATCAGTCTGGAGACGAGGCATTTATTATTAGTCGACAAAAGAATTAACGAGCGCCATTTCCGCCTCGCATTTGGGTTCGTTCTGGGAATCGGGCGTTCGGGTTTCCCTCTGGATCACACGCGCCAGGAGTGTCCCGACATTGCGGAGCAAATGGTCGTCCATAAGAAGCATGAGCAAAAGCCGCCTGGTCATTTGGAATGGTTGTACTGGCAGTTGTATAGAAATTACGTTCGGCGTCCCGAACACGCTCAAAGGGGTGGATGCTGTCCCACTCCTTCTGAACCTCCTCGCGGACTGAGGGATACCAAGCTGCTGGGGCGCGATCGGGCTGAGACGAGTACTCACCCATCAGAATATTGCCCATCGGGTTGTCCAGCGACGGCAGGGTAAATCCTGACGTGTCGATGCGGTAATCTTTGGAACGCTCACCGTCTGGTATCATCCCGTTGAAATAAAGAACATAGAGCACCGTCAGCACCAATAGACCGAGCAGCACGACGCGCGCGTCTTTACTGGTGGCAAACACCAGCGCCGACGCGTAAATGATGAAACGGGTCGTCGCCTCTACGCGCTCCTTGGCCGACTGGCGATTCGTTGGCCAAAAGTCCAGAAGCTTGTTCTTCTGGAACACTTCCTGAACAATGTCCATATTGAATTACACCTAGATCTTTTTCGGGCCGTCGATCTTCATACCACCTCCCGGTCCCATGAGGCCAGCCATGAGGCTCGACATGTTCTTCATCAGCGCCTCCTCGGAGGTAATGCCCTCCTCAGTCATCTGCTTGGCACACTTCTCGGCGACGCTCTCAATCATCGAGAGCGTCTCGGCTGGGAGAGACGAGATGGTCGTGGCCAGAATGTACATCGTCTGGAGGTACTTCCAGATCGCCTCCTTCGTGTTTGGTGACAGATCATCCGTCCAAATCTTCATGAGGTTCATCTCCTTGAGAATCGGAATGTCGTCTACGTGCTCCTTGAAATACACCTCATCCTTGGCCATCAGCTGAGAAGCCACCGGGCCAATCGACTTCATGTAATTCTCGAGCACCATACGCGGCCGAGTCTTGCGTACGAGACTGAACGATGCCTGGAACTTGACGAACGACTTTTCCTCTGGGAAAGTGAGTACCAGTTCGTCGAGAAATTGCTGCATCATATCATTGAAGGCTGAAACGGTGGTTGCCATTATGGTGTATCAGTGTCCTATTACTTTATCTAAGAGGCACACAGTGTCTCTTGTCTCCATCAAAATGGTTCGGACGATATCGACTCATGGGATGCATTCCCTTGCTGGACGATGATGTACACGAGCAGGCCAACCAAGAACGCCGGCTTGAAATATGCAGAGTTGGGAAGCTTCTCCTTGTTCATCGACGATTTGACGTGAATGTAGACGACTGTCGCCCCGGCTGCGATCGCAGCCGCCGACATTGGATTACGAAAGTAGTGATCCATATACTAGAGCACCCTACTTTTTCTCGGGCGCATCGTCGAACAGCGTTTCTTGGTGAACAGGCGCCGGCGTGTTTGGTGCCGGAGTTACTGGCACCTCCTTGACTTCGCTCGACTCGTCTGCCAAAGCCGGTGTCTCGGGAGCTGGCTCGGTCGCTTCGGCCGCCGGGTCCGGTGCCGGTGCAGCCTCCGTCTCCGTCTGGGGCTCGGGCTCCTCCTCGGCGTCGGGTATATCGGCAGGGTCAGCACCGACGCCGTGATCGATATCCATCTCACCGTTGGTAAACCCTGGAATGTATGCATCCAGAATCTGTTGCACGGGAATGAAATCATCGACGATATCCTTGATGCATTTCGTGATGCGCTGAGTCAGGACGACACGCTTCTCAGAATCCTTCATTTCGGCCGCGATGATGTACGGATCCTCGTAGATATCCTTGGCGACCGCGATGTAGCACGAGTGAACAAACACGTCATTCGTCGGCAACTTGATGTTCAGCTTCCTGGAATCATTGGAGATTCGCACAGCCGACATGATCTTCACCGAAATGACGAATACAGCTGCGAGCAAGTTTGGAAACAGCGCACACGTCTTGATGATGGCGTCCGTGTGCTGTTTCGTTATCGTGTTGTTCCAGTTCTTGACCTCGACGAGCAGCGCCTGAAATTGCATGAGCGTCTTGCGACCCTGGGACACTTTCTTTGCCTCGGCATACAAGTCAAAAAAAGCATCAATCATAATTGGCGCCATCGCGCCTGAGAGTTTGGCCATGTACTTGCGCTCGGCTTCGACAAGCACCTCCATATACTATGTCTAGCGCTTTTTTGAACGAATACTTTGCGCAGTCTTGTGGAGGTTTGCGAGCGTCGGAAGCTGTTCTTCGGTCGAGTGGTCGATGACCACCACGTGATTGGTCGGCGTCGGTTTCTCCCATGTGACGTGAACAGACAAGGGGGTTGTCTTCCTGACTCGGTATCCGAGCCGGGCGAGCTGACGCGAGAGATACACAGTCGCCGTCTCGACATCGTACGCCGGGAAACCGATGACGAAACGAGGCGTCGTTAGAAACACTTCGTGCATACCGAGCGTCGCGGCGTTTGAAATCTTTCTCGAAAACTGTTCCAGGATTGCACGATATATTGATTTTTTGACATCAAGTCTTTTTCGTTCTCGTTCAGCAAGTTCTTTTGCCGTAACGACACCCATACTTTATTGCCCGGCAAATTCTATCGCACTCGAGCGCATCAATGTGCCCGACGCAGCTTGTTTTGTCGCCTGGGCGCGCTGCTCCAGGCGTGTGTCGTCGAGCCACTTGCCGAGCTTCGAGTCAAATCCAGCCGAGCCCGCCTTGAGCTCGTCAAACTGCTTGTCGAGCGCCGTCTGCATGTCGTCATAGGTACGGTAGTTGTCTTCGACAAACGGCATGAATGGCCCCTCGGAATCTGGGGCAACCTGGCCACTGACGCTGATCAGTTTACCCTGAGCGTCAGCCTGGACGTCGTACTGGACCCCGAAATATCCACGTGTATTCAGGAAGAGGATACGGGCATTGTACATTTCGGACCCCTGGGACCCCTTCATCGTATGGATATAAATCGTCTGAACGGGGTAAATGTCCGGAACGCGTGCCTGGATAGAATTGATGATCGACTGGATGATAGCCGGCTCGACTGGCTTTTCGTCAGTCGCATTCTCGAAGCGCTCGGTTGCCGAGCGACCAGAGTTCCAGATCAAAAATCCGAAAAGCGCCACGAGTCCAAATACGATGATCTGATCATCCTTCATTTACAAGTAGCGCGTCAAAAAAAAATACCAATTCCCTGACAGATTAGTAATGGCTACGCTGGTGTATAGTGATCGATGCCAGTATTCAGCCCAGGTCATCCGACTCATCCAAGAAAACCCGGCGCTCATCAAGGTGATGCGATTTCATAACGTGACGACGCATGGCATTCCTGACAAGCAGGTGACCCGTGTACCGACGCTGCTGACCAATGACGGGAAGCTGCTCGTTGGCATCGAGGTCAAGGCGTGGGTCGACTCGATGGCCCCGATTCAGAACGTCGAGGCGGTCGATTCGTTTGGTCCAGCGACGACGTTGCTCGACGGCACTGACAGCGAGATTGGGAATATGTTTGATCTGGACAGTTATGGTTCATCACTCGCCCCGGCCATGACACCCGAGCTTGAACAGAAGATTACTCGCAAAGTTCAGGATGCGTATTCGAGTATGCAAAATACAATGTAAAATTTTCTAACCTAATAGTACATGGATCCGACCAAGAAGATTATCCCATTCCTGACCTTTGCTTTGCTCGCCAGCCCCCAGGCCTTCCTGCTCGTCCGCTCAGTCGCAGGCGGCTGGGTCGCCACGTCCGACGGCCTACCCAGGGTGGGTGGCCTGCTCCTGCACGCGCTCGTATTTGTGCTGCTGACCCACTTCCTGTGGAAGCTGGTCTACGGCCCGAAGAAGACGAGCGGCTGCGGCTGCGGTATGTAAATAAAGACAACAGGCGCTGATATGTCGGGCGTGAGCCCATCTGACCTTAGCTCAATTGGTAGAGCGAAAGACTGTAGTCGTTAGAAAAATTATCTTTAGGTCGGTGGTTCGATTCCGCCAGGTCAGACGCGCCTTCATAGCTCAGTTGGTAGAGCGTTCGCTTCGTAGGAGGAAATTTCTTCACGTGTCAGCGAAAGGTCTTGGGATCGTGACCCAATGGAGGCAAGGGCCCTATAACTCAATGGATAGAGTGTAAGCCTTCTAAGCTTGAAATCTGGGTTCGACCCCCAGTAGGGTCGGTGTCATTAGTGTAATGGTTAGCACGGAACTCTTATGAAGTTTCAGACCGAGATCGAACCTCGGATGACATATTTATTTGAACATGGTTTTTGCAAAGTAAAACAGGACGAACAGCGTGATCAGCCATGCGATGACATTCATGATTTTGGCAAATTGACAGTAAGCTGACGTATCATCTGATGAGCAATTTACGAGGGTTCCGAGACCGAGACCGAGACCGATTGGAATATCACGGGAGCGAGCCATATAATGAGCTGGCATTTTTTTTGGTTCTATCGTCTAATGGTTAGGACACGAGACTCTGAATCTCGTAATGGGAGTTCGAATCTCCCTAGAACCTTGGGATGGGCATCCCGTCACCACCGCAGACTTGTGTGGAGGCATCTACCTGGACCTGAACACGTCGTTAAACTATTCATCGATGCTCCTGTCCTCTAGTTGGTTAGGAGAGCCGGCTGTTAACCGGTCAACACAAGTTCGAATCTTGTTGGGAGCGATTTTTTAAGTGTCCATGAAGGCTCCATTTAAAAAATTGTCTCACACTCTAACAATGGGAAAACACTTGAATAAGTGGGAACCTTCTGAGAATGAAACTATACAATGCAAAAGATGCGGTGAAGAGAAAGTGTACACTCTGTTTGCTAGACGGGGTGCACAGAAACCGATATGCTTCCATTGGAAGAATCTTCAGCCACTGTGGGCGAAGGATAATATTAAGAAGAGTGATACATGGAACGTATGAAAGTCACAGGTTCGAAACCTGTCGGGGGAGGATTAATTCCAATGATATTATTGGTGATGATATGATTGGAATTACATTGCAGCTGCTCAGCCTCGGAAAGGATTTGCTTTTCACGATGAAGCACGGTGCACACGGCGTATCCCGTGAGCAACAATGGCTGCACCGATCACAATGAACGCGAATGGTGGTTTCTTCTTTTTGTCAACAGGTTCTTCTTCATCCGACTCCGACTCCGACTCCGACTCCGACTCCGACTCCGATTCTGGTGGGTCGGTGCATCCAATCGACCGTTTGAGGCGTCGCACCCCTAGTTGGTGTATACGTTCAAGCTCATCATGCGAGCGCGCGTACACGCGTACCATTTGGTCGTACGCTGTTTTTGAGATCCACATGAATGCACTGATGATTGCCGCTGCGAGTTCGGCCATTCTACTTCTTGCCGCGAATTTTTTGAGCCGTCTTGACCGCAAGTCATGCTTTCAAATTATTCTCGAGCCCCTTGAACAGTCTTTTAGAGACCCAGCCGCCAGGACGTACGGCAGCCAGGTTGATCAGACGGGCCAACTTGAGACGCGCCATGCGTTTCGGTGAAAAGCTGCGGCTTTCGATGTTGTTTTTGATGTTGTTCCAAAGATTTTCATTTGTCTCGATCGCATTGTTCATTCCGTATCTCAAACGGTAGTACTCACGGATGATCGGACGCATGTTCTGAATAGCCCGGTTGACTCCCCGAACTCTCTCGTTTTGCTTCTGACGGAGTTTACGTTCTCTGGCGTGCCACATCAGCATCATTCGGTGAGTTTGAGCTCGACCCTGAGGGGTGTTTCCGTAATTCTGTACAGTCTCGCGTACCGCCCGTTTTATATTGCCTGACATCTGATAGTGTTCCAATTCCAGACGATTCACCTCGGCGAACCGTCTCTTGAGATTTCCGTACAGCTGGACTAGACGGTTATAGTTTGCCTGACCTGCACGAAACTCGGCTTTGCGCTGGGCCATCCGACGCGGTGTCACTGGCATTTACCATTCCCCGAGAAATTTAGTTGTAAACGGTGAATCTGCCGCGCTTTTTAGCTTTGATCTTCTTGGTCTTTATCCCATTCTTGACAATCTTCCAGAGGTTGCGTTCGATAATGGTCGTCAGACCTGAAAGTCTGCGCGTCGTTTTGGGTTTGTACGTACCGGCCTGCTGACCTTTGATCGTCCAACCCATTACTATCATGCGAGAAAATATTTCAGTGCGAGTACTTGAAGCATTCCCAGAGCTTCGAGACATGTCGTCGTTCGGAAAGCGCCGAAAACTCGTCGATCGTATAGTCGTCACCCATAGACCTGTTGCATTTGCCACAAATGGGACGCAAGTTGTTAATGTCAGTCGAACCACCTTTACTTTCGGGGACGTTGTGACCCATCTCGAAACTAAAGGGCGTGATGATATTCTCGCACCACGTCACCAAGCATTTGTGCTTGAAGTGGACATCACCGCAATAAAGGAGCCATACCTGTTCACGGAGCGCACCTGGAATCTTCTTCTTCATAAAGAAGGCTGGTTCTAATTCTTTATCCGAATCCGAAACCCTTGTCCGAGGGCCCTCTGAGTCGTCTTGGCTGCGGCCGACAGGCTCGGTTTGGACCAAAGCAACCATCTCGACCAAAAGCCCGGGGTGTAACGGCCACTCTGTCCCCAGTTTTCACGTCGTCTGTGACGCATCAAGTACCGAATCATCCTGGCGTGATTCTTGTGCCGCGTGTAATCCGAGTAGCCACGTCGACCAAAGTCTACCGTCTGGCCAGTCTCGAACGTTGCCCGCCACTTTTTCTCGAGCTTCGGGCTCTTCCTCAACGTGACAGTCACCGTCATGCTATTTTTAGCCTATAAAATATTCTCCGAGAACAGAAGATGAGGTCATGCTTCGGGGATGAACCGCTTTACATCATACTGCCATACTTCAACTACTGCAACTATAAAAGCAGACGCAGGTTGTTTATCGACTTTGTCGCCCGCAGTAAATTCGAAACCGGGATTAAAATTATTGTGGTTGAGGCGATCGGTCCGGCACCACTTCCGACCCTTCCAGTATGGAGGCACATCAAGGTTCCATCCTCAAACCCCATATGGATCAAAGAAAACCTAATCAACATCGGCGAGACGCATCTACCGAGAGATTGGAAGTACATGGCATGGATCGACGCAGACATTGTGTTTCTGAACTCGCATTGGGTCGCCGAAACAAAAGAAACCCTCGAGACGTTTGACATTGTACAACTTTTCCAGTCGGCTGTCAATCTCGGGCCAAGGGGTGAGACGATCAAGGTGGACAAGTCGTTTGGCTACATGCACTCACAGAGCGGGACCGATTACATCGCAACGGACAAGTACGGTTTTTGGCATCCCGGATATGCATGGGCGTGCACACACACCGCATGGCGCCAGATGGGCAAACTCATCGATTGGGCGATTCTCGGTTCGGCCGACCGTCACATGGCACTCGCCTGGATCGGAAAGGGAACATTCTCCAGACCAGGAAATGTCAATGAAAACTACAAGCGGCTCATCGACCTCTTTGAAAAGAATTGCACCGGAATGAAGCTCGGAAACGTCAACGGTTCCATATTGCATCTGTGGCACGGTTCGCTCGAAAACCGCAAGTACAGAGAGCGATGGGACATCCTCACGAGCAAGAATTTCGACCCATTGGCTGATATTGGTCTCACTGATGATGGCGTCCTTCGACTCACGGCCAGCGGCCAGCGGCTCGATGTCGACCTCAAAAAGTACTTTCTCGAACGATATGAAGACTCTTAGACAAAAATAAGACCGATGATAATGATCCAATCCTCCATATCAAGTGTAAATAAAAAACATCGACGCAGTTCCCCTATGTACCTGCAGACTATACAGGCGAGCGCTCTAAGGACCATCTTCGAGGTCCTTAAAGACATTATCAATGATGTCAACGTGTACTTTACGCCTCAAGGCATCAAAGTTATCACGCTTGACACGGCTCATGTGACGCTGGTCCACATGTTCCTCCCGGCCGAGAACTTTGAAGAGTACTCGTGCGATTCGGATATTATCGCGGGCGTCAACCTATCGAACGTGTACAAGCTCCTCAAGTCGGTGACGAACAACGACTCGCTCCGGATGAAGATCCAAGACAATGACATCCTCGAGATTGAGATTGAGAATACCGTGAAGCACTCGGTCACACAGTTTCGACTCAAGCTCCTCGATATTAATGAGGATGATCTCATCGTACCGGACATCGAGATGGACCTGGTGACGACCCTTCCGTCTGTGGATTTTCAGCGTATCGCGCGCGACATGGCGAACCTGGCGACCGACATTTCGATCGTTCGCCGGGGTCACTTGCTTGAGATGAGTTGCGCGGGGGATTTCGCAGACCAAAAGACGGTGATTGAGTGCGGCCCCCCCAAGGAGGGTGAGCCGATCGGCGGCGTCTACCCCCTCAAGTACATTAACATGTACACAAAGGCGACCAACCTGTGCTCGAATGTGCAGCTCTTCCAAAACTCGCAAAATTCGAAGCTTCCCCTGATTGTGCGCTACGCCATTGCAAATCTGGGCGACGTCCGGTTTTACTTGGCTCAGAAGATGGAAACCTGACCGAGCACATCGGTCACCACAATCTTCGGTGCGATATCCGGGACCCGTAGATACGGTATGGTCTTGAGAGACAACCGAGACGTCATGCTCAAACCAAACGTCCAAGACCATCTTCCGAGTGCATACCGCAAAGTCTGGATATCTACGACGTGCCTCGGGCCGGCGAAACGCCTCACATGTGTGGTAATATCTTCGTCCGTCTCGAGGACTTTTGCTGATGCAATCGGAACATGGAAGCCAGGGACGTGTACCGGAGGCCATGAACCTACATGCGTGTACTCTATGTTGTTGAAGATATAGGTTGTCAGCTGTTCACCTGTGTTCGACCGGGCCACCTCGCGTATTGTCATGTTTTTTGGCCGGAGCGCCAAAACAATATCCATGTCTAATAAAGAGATTAGATCTTTATCAGTTATGGAACGACGCATAACCGAGCGAATTAAAGAACTCGAGGATAGACCCGAGGAGCTCTACGAATACCTCACTCATTGTATCCCGCACATACGTGAGTACACAACCGAACGGGTCGGTGGTGTCCAACGCAAGGATATTTTTGACGAGTACATGGCGTCTGTCGAGAATAGTGTGAATGAGCATAAAAAGCCGCCTGCGATCGACATGGAGCTCAAATGCAGGTCGTGTAATCGGATGTGCACGCTCGTCTTTGAGCAAGAGACGAGCGAGCAGGTGTGTACCGAGTGCGGCGCTGCGCAATACGTACAGTCAAACGAGCGTGGTTTCAAGGAGGAGCAAGAGATGGAGCGCAACGTGGTATACTCATACAAGCGCGACAATCACTTTAACGAGTGGGTCTCACAGTTCCAAGCCAAAGAGTCAACCAGCATCCCTGATGATGTCATAAGTCAGCTTCGTTCTGAATTCAAAAAACAGAAAATCAAGGATAGCGCCGATATTACCCACCTCAAAGTCCGTGGCTTGCTCAAAAAACTTGGTCTGAACAAGTACTACGAACACGCGCCGTACATCACAACGATTCTCAACGGAGTCAAACCACCGACCATGCCTCAAGAACTCGAAGACAGACTGCGTCTCATGTTTGGTCAAGTACAAAAACCCTTTGAGAAACATTGCCCGACGGATAGAAAGAACTTTCTTTCGTACTCGTTTACACTCTACAAGTTTTGTGAATTGCTCGGAGAAGATGAATACCTGCCGTGCTTCCCACTTCTCAAGTCCAAGGAGAAGCTGCATCGCCAGGATGATATGTGGCGGCTCATATGTCGGGAGCTCGCCTGGGAATTTATTCCTACCGCAACTTAATGAAGACTCCCCAGGATATCGCCTTTGGCTTTGTCATCTTTTTCATCATAGATCGGCTCTCCAGACTTTTCAGTGCGCTCGTGGCCGAGCGCCGAAATCTCTCAGAGATCCAGACTGAAAAGCTTCGCTGCTCAGTCGAGCTCACAGGGCTTCTCGTTGCGTTCACGATACTGCTTATAAACAAATGAGCCCCTTTTGAAACATGATGAATACATACCGTGATGAGACTTTCAACCTTTGCAGGACGAAGGGGTGGGACAAGGCCCCCGTCAGTACAGTATGGCTGCTCTTCACCGAAGAGATTGGTGAGCTCGCCTCGGCCATCCGTCAGTACCAACGAAACTTTCGAAAGACTGGACTCAAAAAGGATCGAGGAACGGACATTACGACTGAGATGGGCGATGTATTTTCGTACTTGTTCCAGCTGGCCTACATGTTGAATGTCGACCTGGATGAAATGTGGTCCCGCCACCGGGAAAAGGTTCAGACCAGAAAATATGTTGATTAGACAATAGGAATGACTGAGTTTTTGGCCGATGACACTCTATCGATGAACCGCGTCAATCCCTACTCGGCAACCGACACGTTCGGTGTGTCGACGAATGGCGCCACATACCCTGAGATGCAGTGGAAAGCCCCAGAAGAAGGCCCGGCGACTTGGGATGCATCTGACTCACCGCCAGAGTTTACCGAGCACTACAACCCCAACGTCCTCAATCGCTCAGGTGCGATGTATTTAAAGACGGGTGGTGTCGACCCAGCCTCGTCATTCATGTTTCCGGCGCGCAAGGTGCAGTACGATGATGGTACTACAAATTGGTCGCGTGAAGTCGTTTGGAGAAACGGTGAAAATTACACCAACGAAAACCCATTCGGGCGCACCGAGTCTATGTTCCCCTTGTTGATGATGCTAGTCCTTCTTTTGGTGCTGTTCGTTTCAGCCAAGGTTCTCAAAGTTTAATTTTTTGCCTATAGTTAGAGTTTAATCACTTTAGGAGCCTCCACCTTGACCAGCTTTTTTTCGAGTAGAGCGCGCTCCGACTCGCTTCGACCTTCGAGCATCTTGCACTGGTGCATCTCCAGTTGGATGCACCTCGTGCAATACTTGCCCGTGCACTCCCGGCATGTCAGAACCAACAGACCCACTTGGCTCCGACACTTCTCGCACTTCATCTTCGCTTTCTATTTCGCATACATAATCCTTAACCAGACCAGCCGCCACCACCTTGACCGACTCGTCGTCGTCGCTCTCCACCTCGCACAGACCAATCTGACGACGAAGAATCACCTGGTCCCAAAACGCCTTGGCGATCGGCAGTATGCGCTGAAACCAAGCGCGATCGCGAATCACCTCGATCACATCAAACTCTTCGGGTGAGTCCGGCTTGAGAAATCCCGCCGGGCGGTACTGGATGAAATCACACGCCTCGAGATCGAGCACCTCGAGCAGCAGCTGAATCTGCGGCAGATAGTACTTAGGGCACTTGTGCTCAATCTTACGTGTGAGGGGGCACTTGATCTCAATCAGACGACCAGACTCGGTGACACCGTCCGGTGACCCTCCGAGCCACTTGTGCACGGGATGTTGAACCAGACCAATTTCGTGGGATTTCTGTTTGTACCGGTCATCGTACATGTCGCGTGCGATCGGCTCGAGGAGCGTCCCGTGCGCCGTCGCTGCGTTACCGCCCCACTTGACCGCACCACATTTTTTAAGCAAGAGGTCGCTCGGTTTTTCGTATGGGTTGTCACCGATCGCCGACGCGAGGTCACTCGCGGTGAGCATCGTCCCGCGGAGCGCGAGCCATTCATCGGAACGCTGCTCGGCATATGCTTGATCGAGTAGTTCACGTGTTCTTGGGTGCATACATTCTTATGTGGAGACTTGTTTAAGCGTGCCAGCCATCTTTCGCGTGTACATTCCACCGGGTCGCAGATACGCTTTTTCTATCATTTGAGCGAGTCGAGTTCCTTGCATACGACGAATACCAGCAAGAGTGCTGTTCTGATGAGTTTCATTATTCATGATCATGTATTCCCCCACTTCTTGACCGAGGATCCCAGCAATTTGACGCCGAATATTGTTGCGCTGAGCCGTCAGCCTCTGACGAGTCGCATGTACCCTATTCACATTGCCCTGCATGCGAAGGAGTTGTCGTCGAACAGCTTGTTTTCGTTCGCGTGTTCGTCATAATTTGGGTTGAGATTTTAACGCAATCTCAGCCGCATTCTGTTCCGCCTGTTTCTTCGTCGAAGCGAAACCCGAACCACACGCGACACCATCGACAATCACCTCGATGTGGAACGTCCCATTCGGGTATTGGTTCCGAACCTGATAGTCCGGTAGTGGGAGCTTGGCCGCCTGACACTTGCGCATCAGTTGATCCTTGTAATTGTCATCCGTCAACGAAATCTCCACCCGGTCAAACGCCGCAAAGACAAACTTTTTGGCGTGCACCATCCCGAGATCCAAGTAAATGGCTCCAACCAGCGCCTCGAATACATCCTCGAGGATGTTCGGATTCATGTTCCAGTTGTTTCGGATCCCCTTGTCGTCCATGAGAATCCATGATTGAAGACCAAGCTGCTCTGAAATCTCACAGAGCGTCTTGCCGCGCACCATCTTCGTGCGCGCCTTGGTCAGAAACCCCTCCTGCTCCTTTTCATGCTTGTCAAAGAGATGACGTGTAATGATAAACCCGAGGACCGAGTCACCCATAAACTCGAGCGTCTCATAAGATCCCGTAAGACCCTGATACTTTTTTAGTGCCGATTTATGCGTAAAGGCGCGCTGATAGAAAGACACGTCACGAATCTTTGTACCAACGAGCTGTTCAATTTTCTGTCGATCCATCACCGGTGGATCAACGAGTTGGACAGGCTCCATGTTTTGCTATTACACGAGGAATTTGTTTAAGCTGTTTACTTCGCAGGCGCAGACGCCGTCTTCTTCAGGGTCGGACGAGCCGCCTTCTTGGGGGCGTCCGGGGTAGTCCCCTCCGGAGCCGAGGCGGAAGCCGCCAGGGGCGTCGTGGGAGCCGGCTTGATGTAGTGCGGGTTGATGTACTTCTGGATGTTCAGGAACGTCACCGTCGTACCCTCGGGCGGGTTCAGCAGCTCCTTCAGCGTCTGGTCCAGCGAAATCTGCTGGCCACTCTTCAGGTTCTTCTCAGTCACATACTGGTTAATCATCTTCGTCACCTGGCTGCGAGACACCTTCTCGTCGGCACCGAGGCGCAGAAACAGGCGCAGCTTGTCCGATACATCCAGTGGCTTGTTGAAGCCGTTGTTGGATGCACGCGCCTTGGTCTTCTCACCGGAGGGATCCTCCAGCAGCTGCTTCACCTTGCGCAGGTCCTTGCGCAGTGCCTTGATCTCCGTCTGCAGGATTGCCAGTAGCTCGTTGGTTGCCTCCATTACTGGTTATTATATCCCTGAACTCTTTAACTACATTTCGGTTTTCGTATATGAAAACCAGACCGAGGAGGATGAGCATCGGCCACGTAAGCATCGGCCCGAGCGTCAGGAAAAGGGTGAGATGCCAAACCTTGAACCGACCCCAGATGGTCGTGTATCGCATATAGTTGTAGATTTTTTGAACATCAGAGTCATTCTTAAGGACCTCCATAAACTATTATCTGTTGAGGTTTTTTCTTCTGCGTGAAGCCCACAGGATGCCCCCGAATAGAAGGACACAAAAGATGATCGCTAGGACAATCAGGATCCAGTCTACAGTCGTCAGCCTGGTTGACGGTTTCGTCGCCGTGGTCGCAAGTGGATCAGATGATGAGTTATCAACCGTACAGGCTTTAGGGCAGCAGCCTGGGTCGCATGCGTACTGTTTCCCTGCTGAACGGAAGGCGCACAGCGGGGTTGTCGTCGCGACATTGGATCCAGGGGTGATGCCTGGTGTCAGCTGGAGGTAGCACGAACAGTTTGATGACGCGTACTGGGGTCCACAGTAGCTCATTACTTAGAGACGTGATTTGTTTTATAGCTACATGCTTTTCTCCAAACCATCCAAGCTCCAGGACGGCCGATACTTCCTGAAGGTGACCCAGGATGATGGGTCGCGTGTGATGCACCAGTTGAACGGTGTAACCTTTGTGAGTATCGATGGAGCCCAGGCTGTAATCAAGACGGACCCAACTCTTTTCTCGGAGATTGATGAGCAGATTGTCGCTCAGGCCAAGGTGTCCAAGGTGGAGTGGTTCGGGAAGGAGATTTCCGACGAGACGGTTTCCTCAGCCTACCAGAAGAGCGTCAACCCCGAGTCGGAACTGTCAGCCACTTTTGCAACCATCAAGGGTGAGATTGTCACCATGTTTTACGACACCCAGAAGAACACACTCGATGGGGTTGACACTGGTGTCCCAGTCGATGCCCTCTTCGAACTCTCAGGCCTCGTATTTACGAAGCGCGCATTTGAGCCAGTCTGGAAGGTGATCCAGGTGCGGGTCAAGGGGGCACCGAAGCCAAAGTTCCCGCGCGAATACCTATTCAAGGATGACCCAGTCGAGGAGGAGCCAGACATCGACCTGTAAAAAAAAGTAGGCGTACATTATAAATGGACGGCAAAGGTCTGGCGATCCTGGTTCTTCTTTTTCTGATTACGTTGATGCTGTTCATGCCCCAGCGCAGCCCGTTCATGGAGGCTCCGTCGGGTGTCCAGGGTGAGAATGTTCTGCCCGAAAAGGCGGGCCCGATGATCCAGCAGGGTGGTGATTCGGAGCTGCAGGCTGCCGAGAGCAGCAGCATGTTTGCTCCGTTTACGGAAGCCCTCGAGAACATCGGCGGCAGCTTCAAGGTGGGTCAGGTCCAGACGGACCCCAACGTGGGTCTGATCCCCAAGGAGGTGGTGACGACCGAGGACTTTGGTCAGTTTAGCCCGGATGCCATCCTGTCCGGTCAGAACTTCCTGGATCCCCGTGCCCAGATTGGCTTCCCCGAGACGATCGGCGGCAACCTGCGCAATGCCAACCTCCAGGAGCGCTCCGAGCCCCCCAACCCGCGTGAGCCGGTGAGCATCTTCAACCTGTCCACGATCCCGCCCGACACGATGCGCCCCAAGTTTGAGATCCAGAACGAATACAAAGGCTATTAAAAACTAAAACCATTTGTACAGTAAATGGCTACTCTTAAAGACGTGATGTCAGAGTGGCTCGGCCTCAAATCTCAGTTGAAAGCTGCTCGCGGGGACATTAGTGTCCTGAATAAACGTGAGAAGGAGCTTCGTGCTGAGGTTCAGCGTGTGATGAAGCAGATGAAGCAGGAGGATGAGGATTCCGACCCGGTGATCAAGATCCAAGGTCAGAAGGTGGCGTACCAGGCGAAACAATCTAGAGGCAGCCTGACCAAAGAAGTTATAATCAACGGTCTCCGCTCCTTTTTTGGTGGCAACGAGACTCAGGTGGAGGGAGCTTTCCAAGCTATCCTCGACGCTGCTCCCCTAAAGGAGAGAGACGTACTTACAGTAAGAAAAGCGAACGATTGAAATGGGTGTCAACAACGAGTACAGCGTTGACGCCTTCCAGTACGAGGATGCCCACGAGGAGGACATCCAGGACGAATATGACCTCGAGCTCGATCCGCAAGCCTGGCACGACTGGCACAGTGAACACATCCTGAACATGTGGATGTCGCTCAGGGCGTACCTCGAGGACAACTCGCTGAACAGCACGCTCCTCAACAATGCAACCTTTCACAAGTTTTGCGAGTTTGTCCGAAATAATTCTGAGTAATAGTAATGGCAATTGACATTACCGGTCCCAAGGTGCTCACGCCCGCGATTCTCTTTGCGCTGCTCAGCCCGGGCCTGCTTCTGGCGCTACCGTCGCTGCGCCTGTTCCCAGGAGTCAGCTCAAACCTCAAGACGACCCTGATGCACGCGATTGTGCTGGCGCTGGTATACTATGTAATTGCACGCTTTCTGTTGAAGATTTCTCTTCGTCCGGCTGATTTGTTTGTCCCGGTTGTCCTGTTTGTCCTGCTGTCCCCGGGCATCCTTCTGACGATCCCGCCAGGCAGCCGTGGCGTTCTGACCTCGGGCCAGAGCTCGGTGACGGCGGTGGGTGTCCACACGCTCGTGTTTGCGCTCGTGTTTTCGTTTCTGCGCGGCCAGTTTCCCAATTACTATTAAAAAACTACAGTAGATGAAGCACTTGGTCATTGGACCAGGTGCGATGGCCTACTTTTTGTTCATGGGCACGCTCAGTGCGCTTTCAGATAAAGGTGCACTCAACGATCTCGAAACAATTTCAGGTGCGTCGGCCGGTGGTCTCATCGCCTTTATGTACATCCTCACCAAGGGTGACGTGACGCGCATGTTTGAACTAAGTGCCGACATTCCGATCAAAAACGTCATGAAGCCAAACATCAAGGCGCTCCTCAAGACTTACGGACTCGTGAGTTCCAAAAAGATTTTGGCAGTCCTGGTGGGTCTCACGCGACAGATTCTTCATAAAGATGACGTAACATTCGCGGAGCTGTGGGCTCATTGGCCCATAAAACTGTACGTCTCGGCGTGCTGCATCGACTTGGGCACGACGCACTACTTTTCGGTCGACACACATCCCGACATGTCCGTGCATGAAGCCCTCACGATGACCGTCGCTATGCCGTTCCTTATCCAGAGCGTCAAAAAAGCTGATTGGCACTACATCGATGGTGGGGCCCTCGAAGAGACGCCGTGCGCCAAAGTACTCAATCACGAGCCAAAGACTGTACACGTCATTCGCACGGGCGGCGAGTTTACCGCCCGTGTCAACAACCTCAAGACATATGGTCTACGGCTTCTCGGGACGGCATTCAGCCTCCGTCACCGGTACAGTATGTTTCAGACAACCGTCGTGGAGGTGGAAGACCTCGACATTTTTGATTTTTCAATGTCTATCGACTCGAAAGTGCGGATGTTTGTAACGGGATACATGTCATGTACGATTTGCCCTCGAGTTGAAAATGATCATCTTCATACGCTCGCTGAATCACCGCCGCCAGATCAAGAACATCCTGCGTCGACGTGTGATGCTGACTCGCACCCGTGACGTACGCGGACAAGTCGGCCAGTCGTGCAGTCATTCCACCCGCCTTGATGTACTTGTCCATAAACTTGGGGCACCGACGTGTCAGAAGCTGCTGGGTACACACCTTCGCCACCGTCGACCACGCCCCGAAACAACAACACGTCTCGGGGTAAGCCATCGGATCCTTTTTGAAAATCTTTGTGCCTAGACGCTGATCCGTCTGGACCAGAAACTGGATGTCCCGGTCGATCGAGTGGCCGAACCACGTCGAGCCGCTGAGCGACTCGAGAAAGTACTGAACCGCGTCACGAAACGGCATGGTGATGCTCGCCCCAGTGACTTTTGCCGAGTCGATGACCGTCTGGCCCACCTTTTTGATGATGTCGGGGTCCTCGCCGATGCACGGATCGGCGAGAACATCCTCGATGAATATCGTCTGAATCGACTCGGTTAGGAACTTGGTCGACGACTCGTAGACGGGATCCTGACCGCGACCGCGACTCTTCCACCCCTTGGTGCGCTCGAATGAGATTGGCATGAAGCTCATAGAAAAAATGATGCCCGTGCCGTCCGACATGCGCTTCGACTCGAGGTCGACGACATGAGCCTTCATTTGAAGGCTGGCGCACCTCATTTTTATCTCATCATTTAGTAATATGATCGAGCGCGTTTCTTACGTGCAAACCCGTAAACCCAAGGTGATCCACGTCAAGCGGACCCGTGCCCGCAAGTCCTACACATACTACCGCCCGGCCGGTAAGACTCAGGTGCAGGCAACCCTGATTGTCGATCGCGGCAAGCTTGGCAAGGGCCCCAAGGTGATCCCGGTCACCCGCCCCGGTATGCTTACAGCGTACGGGTACAGCGTCAGCAAGTCGCCGATGGCCCGTCACCGTGCGCTCACCAAGGCGATCACGTACGGTATGCAAAAACCCTTGGCGGTTTTCCACCGCCTACAGGCGGTCGCGACGCTGTCCAAGCGGACCATGCCCAGCTACGCCAAGACGTACCGGTACGATCGCAACTACATCGGCCGTAAATTTCTTGGCTAAAAGTAATGTTGACGACTCCCCTTTTTGGCGCTCTCGGTATTGCCGCCTGGTCCAAGTTTTACGCCAAGCACAATACCCGTGTTTCCTTCGTGTACTTTGTCGCGATGTTCATCGTCGTGTGGCTTCTCATGATGATGCCCCCCAAGGCGCGCGTCCGTGATGAGCAGAAGGGCATCGACGGCTTCTCGGTCACTGGCTCCGGCGCGCCATGAGCAATATCACAACCAGGCCAACCACCAGAACAACGGAAACAATGACGAACGCTTTTTGTTTGTCCTGAAAGAGACCCTCCCGGACAGGCGCCGGGACGCTTTCGATCCGTTCAGGTTCAGACGGCACAACCGTGTGAACCCGAATCCCAAACGAGTTGATGTCGAGCCCGTTGAAATTCAATGGGTTGCCGTACCGATCTCGCCACGTCACAGTCAGACGCTCGATCGAATCGATGCGCGAAGGAAACTCAACCGAGATGCGATAGTCCGAGTTTTCTTTGAATGATTTGTATGATCCACTGACGACATCCATCGGCACGAGTGCAAACGATGTCGCGGCCGTGCTGCCTGATGTGGTCACCTGACCCCACGCTTGTTGGGTCAGCTGGCGTGCGTCGAGCGTCAGGGGTGTACGAAACTCGGCAATATCAAGCCAGACATATTCATTGACACTCAGATTGATGACCGATGTCGACTTGACGTATGTTGTCGCACCCGGCCACATGTTTGCAAACTCTTGGTTTTCCGACAAGAGTGACGAGGCTGTCGTGCCGACCGGCAAACCGGTGATGCGCGATATGTCACTCGTGAGACACGTGACAGACATCAAGTTACCGTAAAAGATGAAACGGCCCTCGCCGGGCAGGTATGCCATGGTGGCTGACGCCTGTGTCGATGCATTGAAAGCCGATACGAGACTCGACATCGAGTAAAAGCCTGGATTCAAAAAGACGTTCGATGAGTCAATCTGAAGCACATTCGATGTCGATGTCAGGTTGTACATTGTGTTTGGGACGACCGCCGAAACGAGATCCACCTTGGTTACATTTTTGAGTGGGTTTGTGAGATGGAGCGTGTACGAATTTCCTGATGGGTACAATGACGTGTCTCTCTGGACCGAATCAGCAAATATGATGAGTTCGCGTGTGCTCATTCCTATTTTCTGTCAACATATTATGAAACCGCGTCACATCACGTTGTCACGCAAATGGCCTGAGCGATACTTTTCGGGTCTGAGCCACAGACTTCAAAAGCAGCGCGAACATGAACTCCTCCGACGCCGTAGAGTTTCGTATAGTAAACTGACCCTCGGCCAGTCGAACAAAGGTGGGACGCGCCAGAAATCCAGGTGGACTTTGCTCTTCCACAAAGTGTACCCCGATCTCAAATTCAACAAGGATGCAATCTCGAAGCGGACTGGTATCTCACGGTCAACCCTGAATACCGTGTACGACCGAGGTCTCAAGGCGTGGAAGACGGGTGGTTCGCGTCCGGGTGCGACGGCGCCCCAGTGGGCGATCGCTCGCGTGTACAAGTACGTCCTGGTCACGAAGAAAAAGGCGCCCAAGCAGTGGTACATGACCAGGGCCGACCCGAACGCCAACCTCAGACGGACGGGTTGATGAATGCACTGTAAAACCCGTAGATGGCTGTGATGTTAACGAAGAGCAAGTAAAATGAAATGATGAGTCTCGCCCGCGTGGACTTGGGTGAGATGTCTCCGTAACCAGCCGTCGAGAATGACACGATCGAAAAATAAAACAGGTCGACGAAACGACCAGACCCCTTCTTGCGGAGGCCCGTAAAGTCATCATCGGTAACCCACGGGTACAACATCGATGCGAATGCAAAGTTGGTCAGAAGCAGAGCCGTGATCAGCTGAGTGAGTTGGGTAGCCATATAATTGAAGACGAGAAATTACTTGGCGTGACGCTCGAACATGTTTCCGATGTATAACGCTAGAAGATAAATAGAATAACCCATGGAAACATATGGTTCGGGCGCTCCTGCACTCGTCAGCCCGCCAAATTTGGCAGTCGCTCGGGCCAGGCTTTTCGGAGCGCGTCTACCACAACGCGATGGAGGTTTGTCTCCGAAAAGCCGGCGTGGCCTACGAGACTGAGAGGGTCATCCCGGTGACGTTCATGGAACACACGCTCGGCAACCTCAGGGCCGATCTCATCGTCGACGGGCGAATCGTCGTCGAGCTCAAATCGGTCCGGACCATCAAGGATGACCATCGGGTCCAGACCAAGGCGTACCTGAAACTGCTCGGCTTGTCCGATGCGGTGCTCATCAACTTTCCGACACAAGGCGACACACTCGAAATTGAAGATTTTTTTCCCTGAAAAGGGTATGGACTTTGACGACCCACGGAATCGCCGCTGGCTCAAATGGGTTCCGGTCGCGGCATTTATCGTGTCGTGCTGCTCATTTGCATTTGCTATATTTGTTCTTTATCCGTGGCACATCGAGCTCTCACGGGAGTTTTCGACGCTGGCCAAAAAAATACCCTGTAAGTAGTAATGGAAGAAGACAAGCGCCCTCGCTGGCTCACATGGCTACCCATTGTTGCACTGATTCTGTCGGTGACAATTCTCGTGTTCCAGGTGGCGGTGCTCCACGCCTGGCACATCAAGCTCTCGAACCAGATGACGTATGTCACAAGAAAAATATCCGCTTAACTTAATGCCGTGCGAATGCCAAACACGTGAGGTGTACACGATCAAGGTGGACAGCAGCAACGTCTCGACCGTGAATTCGAATGCTGCATCCTTTGTAGTTTACCTGCCAATTTCCCTGACGAATGTTGTCAAGATGGAACTGCTCAGCGCGTGCATCACGCCCTCGACCAACGTTTCTCCGGTTGTCTACTTTCACGCCGAAGAGCTCACCTCAAAGTTTATCGATCGTGGTCAGGTGACGTACACATTGTCATCGGCCGGTGCCAGCTCGACGGTCGGGTCCACATCTGCAACCATATCAAACGCAAACAAACTCGCTGAGGCGCTCGTCGCCGTCCCGGTTGACACGTCGCGCGTGGCCAACTCGCCCGTCATCTACACGACCGGTGGATACTTCCCAACCTCAGTCAATTACATCAATCCGATCCGTAAGCTCGATCGCCTGACGATCAACGCGTACACGTCCACCGGTGCATACGTCACCACGACCGCCAACGTTCCGACGTTCCTGACGTTCCGATTCGAGTGTGCCAAGGATAATAAATGTCTGTACTAGGTAAATGGCACTCGTGAACGTGCTGGCAATGTCATGCGCCGAGATCTTTGGAAATTGCCATCTCAAGTTTTTTGCCGAGTCGGGTCATTCAACCAAACACAACTTGGCATTCGGGATTGCCGGTTATGCCGTCGTGTTGTTTTTTCTCATCAGAAGCTTCACCCATGCGAATATGTTGTACGTGTCTGCACTCTGGGAAGGGATGATCACCATTCTCGGCGCTGCAGTGGCGTTTTTTATTTTGGGCGAACGGTTCAAACATCCGATCCAGTGGGTCGGCCTGGTTCTCGCATTCATCGCTGTTCTTATGGTTCATTTTGGCGAAAAGCTTTCAACGGGGAGCGGCGGCATTCGCTGAAGGCCGGGCGTTGCCACCCGTCGCCCCCATGTTGCCACCCGTGACGTTGTTCATCGACGGGACTGCAGGGGGAGCTGCCGCCCCCAGACTGGGGGTGCCCGTGTTCTTGAACGAGTTGTTCATCCCCTTCTTCTTGTACACGTAAAAGTACAAGAGGGCACCAATCACCGCTGCAATCGAAATCACGATTACAGCGATGAGCAACCCTGACATTCCACTGCTCGTCGTCGGCTTTTCCTTCTTCTCAGAATCCATATTTATCATTGCCACTCATTTTATTTCCGTAAGTTGACGTGCTCACCGGCATCGAGAGCGGGACCGGGCTCTTGGTGATCCGATCGTAGTAGGCGAGCTGTTGGAGGATACCGGTCTGAATCGTCTTGGTCGCCTCACGGACCACAATGTCGTTCATCTGTGCCACCTGGGTCTTGGACTCCGGATCAGCCATCATGACCCGGTACACGCCGTGCATCAGGGATGACAGATCAGCATCGTTCTGACGATCGATGGCCATGCCCGTCTTTGTCTTGATGTTGCGTACAATGGCACCGTGCAGGTACTCACGGTTGAACGGCGAGAAAAAGGCGTCCGACAGGGGTGAAGGCGGCACCCGATAGTTGCTCATTTACAATGAGCTCACATAAAAGATATGACCACTGTAAATACAAATGAAGGTCCAGAAGAGAAATGGTGACATTGTGCCGATGTTGTTCGACAAGGTTGTTGCCCGTATCAGCAAGCTGTGCTCTGGACTGGATGTTCAGCCTGACAAGGTGGCCCAGAAGGTTTTCACGAGTATGTACGATCTGATGAAGACGAGTGAAATCGATGATCTCTCGGCCGAGGTGGCGGTCCATATGCAGACCGAACACCCCGACTATGAGGTTCTGGCGACCCGGATCGTCGCATCGAACATGCACAAAATGTCACCCAAGTGCTTCTCGGATGCGATGGTCCCCCTGCACACGAACGGGATCGTCTCGGATTATTTCATGAAGTGTCTGTCCTTGGAGCTCGACGGCGTGATTGATCACTCGCGCGACTATGACTTTGGCTATTTTGGCCTGAAGACGCTCCAGCGAGGTTACCTGAACAAGGGTGAGACGCCTCAGTACCTCTTCATGCGCGTCGCGATCGGTATCCACGGCGACGACATCCCGCGGGTCAAGGAGACGTACAACCTGATGTCCCAAAAGTACTTTACACACGCGACCCCGACACTCTTCAACGCCGGTACAAATCGCCCGCAGATGTCGAGCTGCTTCTTGGTTGCGATGAAGGATGACAGCATCGAGGGCATTTACGACACGCTCAAGGAGTGTGCCCAGATTTCCAAGTGGTCGGGTGGGATTGGTATCCATGCCTCGAACATCCGGGCGTCCGGAACACCGATCAAGGGGACGAACGGCGTCGCTGACGGTATCGTGCCTATGCTCCGCGTGTTCAACAACACGGCCCGGTACGTCAACCAGGGGGGTGGGAAGCGTAAGGGCTCTTTTGCAATCTATCTCGAGCCGTGGCACGCCGACGTCATGGAGTTTCTCGAGCTGCGTCTTAACCAGGGTGACGAGGAGGCGCGGTGTCGCGACCTATTCACGGCGCTGTGGATCCCCGACCTGTTCATGGAGAAGGTGGAGCGCGACGAGGAGTGGCACTTGATGTGTCCGCACGAGTGCCCCGGCCTTCCGGACGTGTACGGCGAGGAGTTTAACGAGCTGTACCGGCTCTACGTCGCCCAGGGTCGGTTCAAGAAGGTTGTCAAGGCGCGCGCCATCTGGGACGCCGTGCTCAAGTCGCAGATCGAGACGGGGACGCCGTACATGTGCTACAAGGACTCGGTCAACGCCAAGTCGAACCAGAAGAACATCGGCACGATCAAGTCGTCGAACCTCTGCACGGAAATCATGGAGGTTTCCGGACCGGATGAGACTGCGGTTTGCAACCTGGCGAGCATCTGCCTTCCGTCGTTCGTGAAGAAACCCGCATCCGAAGGGACCCACCCTTTGGTGTTTGATTTTGATGAGCTTCAACATGTGACTCGGGTCATCACGCGGAATCTGAACCGGGTCATCGACCAGAACTACTACCCGACCGAGGCGGCGAAGAAGTCGAACATGCGTCACCGTCCCATCGGTATCGGGGTTCAGGGTCTCGCAGACGTGTTTCAGATGATGGGCTGGGCCTTTGACAGTCAAGAGGCTCGCTACTGGAACAAGTACATTTTCCAACGAATCTACTACGCGGCCCTACAAGAATCGTGTCAGCTCGCCAAGGAGGAGGGTCCGTACGAGACGTTTGCCGGGTCGCCCGCCTCACAAGGTATTCTACAGTTTGACATGTGGGGGGTCAAACCGGACTTCAATTTTGAGATTCTCAGGGAGGACATCAAAACACACGGTCTCCGCAACTCGTTGCTCGTCGCACCGATGCCTACAGCGTCAACCGCCCAGATCATGGGGAACAACGAGGCTTTCGAGCCGTACACGACCAACATCTACCTGCGTCGGACCCTGGCGGGTGAGTTTGTCATGGTGAACAAGCACTTGGTTCGTGACCTGCAGAAGATTGGCAAGTGGAACCCAACCATCAAGAATGAGATTATTCGGAATGGTGGATCCATCAGTCAGATTGACGGCATCCCGTTGGACCTCAAGCACATCTACCGGACCGTGTGGGAGATTCCACAGAAGAGTATACTGGACATGGCGGCGGACCGCGGGGCGTACATCGACCAGTCGCAATCGCTGAACATTTTCATAGAGAATCCATCCGTAGCAAAGCTGTCGTCGATGCACTTCTACGGGTGGAAAAAGGGTCTGAAGACCGGTATGTACTATCTGCGGACGCGCGCCAAGGCCAAGCCGCAACAGGTCACATTGGCACCTACGTCCGAGGAGGTTCTCGCTTGTTCGTTAGCAAATCCCGAGTCGTGTGCTATGTGCTCAGGCTGATCACTTCAGTGAGCTCAAGAGCTTGAAGATTGCGGTACGTTTTGCTTGGTTATTTGCATGATTCATGTTTCCCTTGTTCGGGTGAACGACCAGAGCGAAATCCTTGTACTTTGAGTTTGTAGGCAGATTCTTGTTCAGCCACAATTTTGTGTAGTGACGCACCTTATTCATGCCGGACCGTGTCTTGTCATTCGAGAGGATCTTGTTGTAGTTTGCCAGTGCAGCCTTACGAGCGGATTCGTTTGCAGCCTTTCGAGCGGCTGTAGCTGCGTTCGCTCGACGTTTCACGATACCGCTCTGATCCATCCATACCTTCCCGTACTTCAAGGCCGACGCACGAGGCTTGCGAATGCTCGAGAGAATCTCCTCGAACTTTGCTGCCATTCCCGGATGTCCCGCGACATAGCGCTTCTTGTTTTCGTTATATCTCGCAGATTCTCCGGCGGTTCTGTACAAACGAGCGTTCGAATTGAGCTTGGCTTTATATGCTGCGAGTTCAGATTTTACAGTCGCTCGGGCCACCAGTCCCAGAGACGGGTCTTTAAGGAAGTTACTGAACACTCTAAAATTACGATGCCCCGGCGTCGGTAGGTTTTTTGCGTTATAGTAGCTCTGAACTGCGGGGATCTTCCTGTTCATATGGTTCAACGCATAGACTGCATATGCGTAGACTTGTGCGCGTCGCTGGAAGTTCAGATTCCGGCGCGTTCGTTCATAAGGTGCCATACTGTTCATTCAGAAGATTTTTTAGCGCACCGTCACTGGCCGCGGCGACGCGTGTCGGGGTAAACCCTCATTTCTGAGCTTATTTCTCATTTTTTGTGTTTCTTCAGGGGTCATACCGTGGCGACCATGTGTACCGTTACTATTACTTTCTGTTCTCGAATATGCTGATTTGTTATTATAGTTCGACGACGACGGGGACGCGGACGATGACATATTAGATTATAACATTTTTTCTAGAGTACATGTATGTCTCCAGTACGTGTCGGTAGTCTGTCCCCTGCGAGACAGCAAAAAGTCATCGCGAATGTACGTGCAGGACAGGCTGCATTCAATCAACTGAAGGCGAATCTGCGTCGGGAAGAACAACTCATGAGCAACATCGATAAAAAAAACATAGAACGAGCAAAGGTGATGCGAGTTTTAAATGCTCGTCCCCATGTGCACGCAGAAGGCTCGAACGCCAGCCGTCGAAACAATGCCATTAACGCAAGACTCGAGCGGAACCTTGCGCGAAGGAATCAAGAAATAACAAGACATCAAGCCGAACTGGTCGCCTTACGTCGACGTCTCTTGGGAAGACCTACGGCAATGCGTAATCATAACATTCTCATGGGTGTCAATTATACCGGACGCAAAGCTGACATAAATAGGATGCAGGGGAAGAGACTGGCGCGTTTGATCACCGAGGCGTACGTGAAACCCGGCGGTATGTATTCACGAAAGTTGGTGAACAATGTAAGACGTGTCGCGCGCGGCAATCAATAAAGACGATTGACACTGAATATAAAATGGACGAGCTTATCAAAGCCCTCGATGCAAATGGATACTCGCGCATCCCGTCAATGACCCTCTCGGTAATCATCGCCAACACTATGCAAGACTCTCAGTACTCACCCGGTGCATCTACGAATGCTCTGACGCTTCGCAAGTATGAAAAACAGTATGGGCACCTTACGGTTGAAGCTATTCGAAATGAAGCTAAATCCACGTCGTGATGAGAGCGGCCCAATGCTCACCACGAAACGTGACGTTCTCTTCACATTCATACGTTCCTCTCATAAAGTTTCGCCGGACGTTGTACACGTCACTCTCGTCCTTCACGAAAAAGAACGCAGCCACCTGAGCCACGAGGCCATTATCTATATATTTCTCTTCCCAGCCGATTTCGCGAAGTTCATCGTCTTCTAGCCAAGTGAATATCATTTAATTTTCAAGAGTCCATTGTCTCTATACGCGAAAAATAACAAGCATGGAAGGTTTAGGACTGGGCTGTTTTTTGTCGGGCTCTTCTGGATTTATGAAGGACACGCGCCCCTTGAGGAAACGAATCTCAGCCTGCCCATAGATATAATCATGAAATGCCTTGGTGTCTGTGATGGCGTTAATTAACATAACAACAGTCTTGCCTTTTTTCCACTCTTCATGCGATTTTTTGATCCACAATGCCACCTTGGAATATGGGGGATTTACAAATGTAGAAGACCCCCAATCAATCGCAAGTCCGTCCGGGTCACCCTGTTCCCACTCGATATGACACGGATCGAAGTTGAAATTGAATTCAGAGTTGAGTTTATTGTAGAGTTCTGGAGGTGTTTGCCATTTATCCGACTTTGACTTGGGCATGTATCCCACCATTGAGTTTTTAGGGACGCATTTCTCTAAATATCAAAAGATTCAAAGAGCTCGGCGACCGGCGTCTTCTTCGAGAGGCCGTCCGGACCCATGACCTCGTCGTACCACTTGCCCTGTGGACCGCATCGCGTCTTGTCGAGGCGGACAGCCTTAAATGTATTGCTCTCGAGTTAAAAATATCTCGCGCTCGTAAAGTATGGAGGGCTGGATAGCACTGACGCGCACGACGACGCTCGGTAAACAGCCGCGGAAGGTTACCCTCTCGAATCGGGATTACGTCACGTGGCGCAATCACAACAACGAGGTCCAAATCACTTCGAACGCGTGTCGGCACCGCGGCGCGTCTCTCGCAGGTGGCAAGGTTTTCCGCGACGGCTCGTTGGAGTGCCCGTATCACGGGTGGAAGTACACCGAGAATAAACTGTGCAAACCTTGGGGTGCCGACTGTGCCGAGCTTCTTCAGATTGACTTTGACAAGAAGGACCAGGATGGCCTTTTATGGGTCCGTCCGAAAGGGCTGGACGGCCCGGACCCGCCCGAGGTTCCACACATGACCGAGCCCGGATTCAGCACCGTGTGGTTCGAGACGACCATCAAACAGTCGGCCCAGATGATCATCGAGAACGGCATCGACCCGTGTCACGCGTCGTGGGTCCACGCGAATGCCCTTGGTTTTGGGACGGCCGGTGAAAAACCGACGAACGTCATCCACAAGGGACGCACGATCGAGTTTGACTACGTACCGAATCGCGACGCCCTGTCGACCAAACTCTTTGGGCTTTCGACGACGCACAACTTCCACACGTTTGCACTTCCTTACACGACGTGGAGCGACGTGGTCGTCCACGGGGACAAGATCCTCATGACGTACGTGACGTTGTGCCCTATTGATGAATTCACGACCAAGATGTTTGTCGGGTTCAGTCAAAACTTTGGCGTTCCGTCTGCGCTCTTCGTCCTCATGGGCAAGGCGATCGTCGAGCAGGACCGTGCGATCCTCGAGAATTTAGACTCGAGCTTTCGGTTCAAGGGTATGAACGGAGAGCACGATGATTTGGTGATTACATATAGGGAAGCTCTCCATAATAGTATTTTTAAGTGAAGGTACTTGTTTTCATCATGTGTTGCTGGATTCTATGCGTGCCGCCGTATCTAAATATCAAAAGAATCAAACAGCTCGTCGACCGGTGACTTTTTCGAAAGGCCGTCAGGTCCCATGACCTCGTCGTACCACTTGCCCTGCGAGCCGCACCGCGTCTTGTCAAGCCGGACAGCCTCGGCGTAGTCGTGATGGACCTTGCCCTTGCTCACGGCCACGATCGAACGGCCGCACGTCTTGTCACCGTGATTGTAGTACAGGCAAATCTTGCAGAGGGAGGACAGGCTCATTTGTTGTTCAAGCGGCTGATATCTCTAAACCCTTTCCGGTCCTTCTTCGTTCATTACTCTTCAAGCGCCCTGCGTCTCTAACACCATGGACCATGTAAGAAATTTAACGATGATTTTTTACAGGCGGAACAGAGCAATGCCGAGTGCCAGCATGAACGTGTTCAGCAGGGTGTCCACCTTGCGCAGGATCGTGATGTGGTCGACGAGCACATTGTTCCACAGGTAGCGGAGCACAAAGGTTAGGATGATCACGTACAGAACGAAGATGGTCGTCTGGGTGAGCAGTTCGCCGGTGTTACGGGAGGAGAGAATGCCGATCATTTTATTATGTGCGTAGATAATAAATGTCGAACGCGCGGATGTGTCCGGCGACCACCTTCCGCTGGGCACCGTACGGTACGGTTGGCGTCTACCACGACAATTGCTACGACTACGCCTTCGACCTGAACAATCCTCGGTCGATCAACAAAGACGTCCCGGGGAACATGTCAAATCACAAAGCCTGGGGGCTAGACTTTCGATCATGTAAGGGCATTGCCGAGCGCGTTCTGGCTGACTATAAAGGCCTGGCGTACCAACTGAAGAGTTCGACGTCAGTCTGCAAACCCGGCTATTACAAAGTGATGAACTTTGTGGCACCGAACGGTGGGGATTTCCACTGGTACAAGCAAATCTTCCGGGTCGTGTACAAGACTCGTGCTTCGAGCGCCAATTCTTTGGGTCAGAGACGCCCGGCTGACACCGTCCAAGGGCTGGCCAAGTTTTTCAGGGTCCCACAAAATGTGATCCGGGCCGCCTATAAGCGCTCAACCCGTCCGAGTAGTGCAAACAACGGTCGGATCGCGACGAATGCGAACCGCGAGCTGCGGAACCTAAACGGTCTGAACGAGGTGCCGGACCCTGACGGCAAGCTCAAGGCTGGTCGCCTGATGGTCGTACCGGTTCGGCTCTGGGCTCATAAACAAGGATTCGGGGCCGGGCCCGTCATTGTTGATGCGTCCGGGAAGACGATCGCAAACCCGCGTCGGGCCGATCGAAACTATGGTGTCCTGAACTATTCCAAATTTTGTTCGGCGTATTGTGTCAGGTGTGACGCGGGAAAGACGGCGCTGCGACGGGCACGAAAGGCCCGGACGGCAAATTGATTCCGAGCTCGTTAAACACCTCCGAGATGGATTCGTTTCCTGCAATCTCAAAGAGGATATCGGTGATGAATCGTGGATCGACAAATGGATCCATGCCAAAGGCGTTCACGACACCAGTGACGTTGCTGGCCGTGTACGAATCGGCCGATACATGACCATCCGCTACCCGTTGGACCGATACCCGAACCTTGTACATGGGTTGATCAAAGGGGACCCGACACATCGGACATGTCCGTGATGTTCTCTTCCAACGGTCGAGGCAGCGTGTGTGAAACACATGACCGCACTCGAGCGTCCGGGACGACGCCACAGACATGTCAGACAGACAAACGGGACATTGCGGTGAAGTGACGGCGTGACGAGAGCACGTCTGCTCGCCTGAACGAGCCTTGAGTTTACACTGCACCCCCTGACGTGTAGTCGCCGTACACGTTGTCATGTATTTCTCTACGAGGAAAAAGGTTACGTGGCCGACGCGATCTGAGTATGTTCACCTCGTGCTGCAGTGATCGTATCGCATCTTGGTACTTGACTCTGAGGTTATCCTCGATGCGTTTTTTGAAAATGATGATGGTGTCAGTGTCCTGCTCGGTTCGGCACGTCGGACACTCATCCGACGTTTCAAACCATGTGAGGATGCACTGGGTGTGAAATGCGTGTGTGCATGAAAGGCGCTTCGTCGCCTTTGAGTTGAGGCTTGGGACCGGCTCAAGACAGACGGCACATGTTTGGGAGTGGTGCACACAACATCGACCGTCGATCAGAGCTGGCCTTTTGCACTTTCGACCGTCCATCGTCACTGACGTGCACGCCATCTATTGTATACAATGACAAAATTCGTGAAATATCGGCATGAATCTCATCTGGGGTTCGCCCTGCCGCCTTGACGACATGAACTTGGCACGGCACATTCATGAGCAGTGCGCGATACAGCTTGTCAATCTCTTTCAGGTATTCGAGCGTGATGCCCGTGTCGCCCGCCTGACCCTTGCGGGACTGGATGTGCTCGAACGCCTCTTCAGGGTCTATAGCCAAAAAGATGTACACGTCAGGAAACCACGAGTACTTTTCATAGGCGCGCTCGTGGATGACATCCTCGATTGCCTTGACGTGATCGTTCGCCTTCAGGCATTCCCAGAATACATGCCGGCACGACAATAATGATCGTTCGTACACAACAACATCCTTGGTCTTGATGGGCTGGTGCGTCTGCATCACTGCAAGCTGGAGCGTCAGTGCCCAGCGAGCCATATCCTTGTAAAAAAGATCGAGTGGCCATTCGTTGATCGGCTCGCGCCTCACACGAACCCCCTTTTTTTCAAGGATGTCGAGCTGGGTTGTCTTGCCGGCACCGATGTTGCCGTCAATCACAATCTTCATAGAGTAGTAGTAGTTGAGCGTCTGTAATCTTAATCTGATGAGTCCGCCTGACGGCCAAAGCCTGGCATGGCGCATGCGCCGTTGGCCGGGATGACGAACGCGTCCGGGCCCTTCTCCTGTAGGTACTTGCGGTAAGACAGGTTGTCCTCGTAAGCGATGCCCTGCTTCTTCATGATCGCGTCATTATACAGACGGGTCGAATCGAAAACCGTGATGCAGCGGCCGTCACCCATACCGAGTCGTGTCGACATTACTTCTGCTGGAGAAAATCTTTTGGTATATCAAGATGGAAAGTTCGCTCTTCACATTTACGACCCGTGGGAAAGATAAGGAAAAATGGACTGACGAAGAGGAGGAATTTCTGCGAAAAATGGAGCGTCAGTGTGACGTTTACTATAACCACCACACGGTGGACTATAAGTACTACCACAGATTGTCGTCAAAATTCAACATACCTATCCTGATCGTCTCATCGGTCAACGCCCTGACTGCCGTGGCCTTGAACGAGTTTGTGCCTCAAAAGTTTGTCAGCATCATCAACGCCGTCTTGTCCGCTGGGACTGGCGTCCTGGGCTCAATCCAGTTGTACATGAAAATCAACGAAAAGATGACCAACGCACTGCGTTCATCAATCTCATTCAAGCGTCTGGCTCTAAAAATCTCAAAAGAAATAACACTGGCGCGCTCGGATCGCGTGACAGAGGGACAAGCATTCATGGGTGAATGTTTTTCTGAATTAAACACTGCAATAGAACAAGGTAACCCGGTTGAGCGTTCCAAGCTCCCCAACTTCATGGCCCTTCCAAAAGAGGGCCTCCCTACGCCGCCCACCAGCCCCGTGTTGCGCTCGGTCGCCGACTCCCTTATAAACTTGGCCCGCGCACGTGTAAACAGCAGCAACGAAGGATCAGACGAAGTTTCAGAGCCATGAAGTTACCCCCCGAGCCTTGAGCGTCTTGACCCAAGCTCCAAACTTGGCCCCGAGCACCGTGTCGGATGACGTCGACTTGCGGTTCGCCATCTCCTTGGCGATGCGCTGACCAACGTCAAACATCGCGTCAAAATCGCCATCCTCGATCGACCAGAGTTCGTCGTCGTCATCCTTGAGGTAGTAGCTCGCCGCGTCGATACACGCGTCGCGCAACTTTTCGTAGTCCGGCTTGTTCTGAACCTCTTCGAGGATGTTCAGAAAAAGCGTGTTGTCGTACGCCATATGCTTGAGCTTCGTGTTGAGCACGTCGTACGCAAACGCAATCTCCTTGAGGGTCTCGGCGCCCGTCACGATAATCTTACCGGTCGAAAACACACTCGCGGTCACCTGCTTCATTTCGGGTCGCGGCTTGAACTTGATCTTGACGGCCGAGTACCGATCCGGGTTGAAGGACACCTCGAACATAGGGTCGGGGCTCAGCTTCTCGATGATCGTGTTCAGGTTCACGGGGCGATTCAGAGCAAAGTTGGTGTTGATCATCACGACCCGGAACGCCTCGGCAGTTAGTGGTTCTGGCAGCTGGAGGATGCTGCTCAGAAGGAACGAGAGCTGCTTGGAGACACGCTGACAATCATAGAGGTCCGAACAACCCGCCACCTGGAACGAACCGTTCGGGAACACCTTGATCGACTTGGTCGAGTACTGATCCATATAGCCGATCGTCACCTGGTTATAGAACGTCGTCTCCTTCATGGTCCACGTGTGGCCATCGCAGAGCGCCCCCTTGCGCCGAATACGAATCGACCCATCCTTGCGGAACGCCTCGCGAATCAGATCGAGATTGATTCGCTCGGACGCCAAAAGCTTACACGTCATCGTGATGGTTGTAATCTGGACCCAAGATGGCAAGTCCTCGTGTTTCTTGCGGATGTCATCCAGGCTCACGATGTACCGGAACGTGTCGTCCCGGCAAAGAATGCTCGGATCGTACGTGATAACAGTTGCACCAGCGACAATCCCGGGGAGGTTTACGGAAGAAGGCATTTCAAGAAGTTCTTTTCGAGGTTGTTACGACGGAGTTGACTGATGACGAGTTTGATTTGGTTGGTGGATGATCGTTTACCACATGTGGCGCATGCGGACGAAACATACTTTTTCTTCGCGGCTGCCTTTGGTTTACCCGCGCGTCTCACGGGCGCACGACCTTTCGAGGGCGGTGCACCCCGCGTGCGACGCGAAACCTTCTTGACAGCCGTGAGCGCGCGACGCGCCGTCACGGGGCCCCCGAGCTTGTTCACGTTCGCAAACACATTCTTCGGCAGGCCCGTCTTTGCCATGGCTTTCGTGACGTTGCCGTTGCTGGTCTCAAGGGCGTTCAGAGCACGCGACACGGATTCGGGGCCGCCTGCACCCTGAACGAGCGATGCAGCGCGACGATACCCACCGGCGTTGTTGAGAGCCGAGCGCTCCATCGGGGGAAGCATCTGCGTCGCCGCCTGCGCAGCCGCCGGTGACACATTCACCCTGATGGTAGGGTTGACACTGATCGAAGGACCCGCGCCGCCACCACCCGGTATCATCATCGGAGCGGGTGCTGCGCCACCACCGCCCGTCGGAATAAACACAGGGGCGGCAGGGCTTCTGTTCATCGCAGGGGCAGCCCCGCCGCCACCCGGTTGCCCGAAGATGATCTGTTGACCACCGCCGCCCGACCAGCCGGCACTCTTCTTGTTCTTGTTCTCATTCTCATTCTTCTTCGGCTTGCGTCGTTCAGCGCGCCGGTTGAGATGTGACGTGTACCCGGTGTTTGAAGAAATGCGACGATAGTTGTCAATCATCTCGAGAGCACGTCTGTTGTTCGACGTCGCGTACAGACGTTTACTGAGATTCGAGAGCGCTTCGTCGAGCAGTTTGCTCTTGTCACGAGGGTTTGACGTCTTGGACAATTTCGACCGTACATTTCTAATGAAATCGTAGTGCGTGTTCAACGTCGTCTTTTTGGGCTGCGTCGTGCTGCGACGTAGCACCCCGGTGCTGTTGTACTTGAGTCGGCCAAGGCTGCCGTTACGGTTATTCATGGAGAGTCCGGCGTTTTTGTAAGCCTGCAGAGCGGTGGCATAGGCGAGCCGGTTGCCCTGACTCGGTTCGGGTTGAGCGCTGTTCATCTGAAGGCGAGCCGCGACGACGGCATTGCGGAGCGCCTTCTTTTGCCTCTCCACATTCTCAGCAGCCGCACGAGCCTCGCTCTTTTTGCGCTCGACCGCCTCACGGGCTTCGTTCTTTTTGTGCTCGGCCATCTCTTTTTGTTCGACCCGGGTCGTCATCTTTTTCTGCAGATTGCCGATTCGGCTCTGGAGATTCGATGTGTTCAGTCCGGCTTTTTGTGTACGATTCAGCTTCATTTCGAGTTTGGCCATTTCCAGCTTGTTTGATTGGAGGATGGTCGTCGCTGCTTTCAGCTTATTGGCGGCATACTTTGCAGCCACGTTCGCAGTAGAGACTTGGGTGCTCTTCTTTTTGAGATTGGTTATCAAGCGAGTGTACTTTTCGATGCTCTCTTGGTTGCCTCTCGCCTGCGCAGCCGCGAGCTCCTGTTCAAACTGGGCCAGACGTGTCTTGTTGGTTACGAATATACCTTCACTGAGACTCTTGAGTCCCTTTGACATGAATTGTTCGGTGCGCTTGACCATTGAAGGCCCCGCATTTGCACGTGGTGGTGCGGGCCCAGGTGCGGGTGCGGCACCGCCTCTGGTCCAATAATTTTTTGAGAATCCAACGATGTTGGGTTCCGGCATACCTATCTTAGGATGTGGAAAAAAACTAGGTTCTGTCTCCACTGACCATTGCGCTTCGACATGAGCCCTAACCAAAATGCTCTTTCCGTACCAGGAGACTGGTGTTCGCTGGCTGGTAAACCGCGAGACGGGCAAGACACCTCGTGGAGGTTTTCTCTGCGATGAGATGGGCCTGGGGAAGACGATCCAGCTCATCGAGACTATGCGAGCCAACCCTCTCGGCCGCACCCTGATTGTCGTCCCAAAGTCGATCATCACCCAGTGGTCCGAGGAGTTGAGTCGCCGGGCCATGTATGTCCACGTGTATGATGGCCCGCAACGCACCCTGAAGGATGCGCCGATTGTACTTGCGCCCTACTCTGTTGTCGCGGATCTGGTGGGGGAAACGTGGGATCGAATCATCCTCGACGAGGGTCACGAGATCCGCAACCCAAAGGCGAAGATCTTCAAAACGCTGTGCGGTATGTCGGCCGAAGTTCGGTGGGTCGTGTCCGGTACACCAATCTTCAACAGTATGCGGGACTTTGTGACGCTCTGTCAGTTTGTAGGCTACTCGAATGGTACGGTGGCGCGCGAATATGAACGCATCCGCAAAGAGTTGGTTCTTCGTCGAACCAAGGCGGATGTCCAAGTGATGTCCGATACACCCATGAATTTTTCGAATGTCGAACTGGAGATGTACCCCGAAGAGCAACAGTTGTACCAAGACGCATATCTGGCCGGGCAGGGGTTTATTCGCGAGGTTGGGACCTCTGCAAACTCGATGGAGATTCTCGAGTGCTTGTTGCGAATCCGGCAAGTGATGGTCTGGCCACAACTATACCTGGATGGGATGGCGATCAAGAATAAGACGGACCCCTTGGCGTACACCGGGCGCTCGCGAAAACACGAGGCTATCCTCGAGTCAATTGCATCCCACCCGGATGAGAAGTCGCTCGTGTTCACTCAGTTTACGGGTGAGACTGACCGGATCCAAGAACTACTGGTCGAGGCGGGTGTACCGGCATTTCGACTCGATGGGAATGTGGATACGACAGAACGAGTCGAACGGATCAACGCCTTCAAGGCGGCGGCTCCGAATGCCGTGTTTCTCATCCAGATTCGGGCCGGTGGTGTGGGCCTGAATCTGCAGGAGGCGTCGCGTGTCTACATTACGGCACCGGCGTGGAATCCCGCCACGGAGTTGCAGGCGATCGGAAGATCGCATCGCACGGGTCAGACGAAGCCGGTGGTGGTCCAGAAGCTCATCTACAAGGATTTGTCGGACGACCTCCCAAGTATCGAAGAGGCGATTGTGAATTTGCAGCTGTCCAAGTCGAAGGTGTGCGCGGATGTGTTGGGAGATCAGAAGCTCGAGCGTCAGGTGCCAGCTGTGGTTTCAATGAAGTTGCGGACGATTGCCAAGTTTTTTAAAACGAGCCACTGATAGTGTAATGGTTTAAAGATTGAAATCGAACTCACTTTATGGATTATCGCCCCTTGATTGTCTTTATCGGGTGGCACACATGCTTTTGGCTCGCAGACACACTGTACTACCACCTCTGCGCCAAAAACTACTTATGGTCACTTGTGGCGCGCGACTCGGACGTTTGTCGGACCCTGAAAACGCTTGTTCGATTTCGCCCATAGATTCTTTTGTTTGTTGGTTGGTTTGGAGTTTGGCACGTCATCATCCGTGCTTCGGACCCACGTGGCATTGACGTGAGCCGTCCACTGAATCCTCGTGCGGTCGAGCACCTTTCGGCACACGACGCACGGCATTGACGTTCCGGGCTGACCATCCTTCCGGACACGTTGAATGATGAGCGTGCCGTACTTGCGTTTCGTCCAGTGGCTGAATCGAGCCTTTGGGACACCGGCCCGCCGAGAGTACTCCATGAGAAGCGATATCATCCTGCGTTCCGCGCAACAGCTACACGAGTTAGGCACATACGGCACAATGGGGCCCTAAGGCCCCGGAGGTGGCGGTGCACTTGATATACATTACTCTGAAATGGCATTTTTTCTTTAGTAGATGTATGGCGTCTCGCGCAGTCGTACTGCACACCAAGGACAAGAAGGTTACGACGGCCGGCAAGCTCTCGGCGAGAAAACTGGTCGTGTCCGAATCGAGTCGCGAGGTTGTCAGTCGGGCGAAGCAGAAGCAGGGCAAGGAGAGCCCGTGGGCCATCAACACGCGCATCTGCCGGAAGGAGCTCGAGCTAACTGGCATGGTTCTGTTCAACGTCGGCAAAGATGGCAAGGCGTTGTACAAATGTGTGAAGCAAAAAACTTTCTGAGTCTCTAATAATGCCAACCCCCCAGCAAAAATATATCGTCGAGCGCTCCAAGGCGGTCAAGCTGTGCTACGACATGCTCGACCTCGCCAAGAAGTACCCAGGCAAGCTCATCGTACAGGACAAGAGCGCCGGCGTACGTAGCCCCAAGCGTAAGCTGTACGAGTGTGTCGAGGCCCATGCGCCCAAAAATTTCTAGACAGAGAGTAAATGATTCCGACTCGCTACATTTCCAACGGGTTCCGCGTTTACAAGACCAAGACTGGTAAGTTTGTGAAGCGTACGCAGATGGGCAACATGACGTACCGCCCCAAGGTGTCCCACATCACCAAGGGTACGAGCAAGTTCACCGTCAAGCCTCACCACCGCGTCTACTACGGTGGCAAGCCCATGGCCAAGTACACCGGTGGCCCGCGCCGCATCAGCCAGGATGCTCTTCTGCTCCGCCGCATCCTGAGCCACCGCATGTCTAGATAAATGAAAACCCCTTGAGAGTCGACGAGTCCTCCACCACATCAGGTGGTGGTGGTGCCTCATTCTCGGCGAGCACAATCTGGTGCGCCCGAATCGTGAGCCCGTGCGACTCTTGAAAAAAATACGTCCCGGCGATTTCGATGATGCACGTGACACTCGAACCGCCCAACAAACCATCTTTCAACTCTGGGAAGTAAATCTCCTTCTTTGAGTTGAAAAATTGCGTCGACTTGTCCACCTTGAGTCGGAGCCCCGACTCTTTCAGGTTTGAATTGAACGGCGTGAGACCGGCGACGAGCGCCGGCTCCAACGTCTGACGCCACCAGGCTATGAAAGCCTCGGGCACATCGAGCGTGATCGACTTGTATTCCGAGAGCCCGTTGTACAGGACGCGGCCCACCGGAATCTGGAAGCGGAACGGCTGGCCCCCGACCGTAAACTTGGTCGTGCCATTCTTGGCGCCGCCGAAATTTACATCCTCTAGATTCACTGCATGCCACTTCGGCATCTGTTCATACAGGCGCTCGTGTTTTTAAAGCAATGACGCACAAGATGTATATGGACCAAATATCAAAGTTGATTGAAGATGAAATTGAGAAGCGTGTCAATGAACGCATCAACATCATGCTCGACAAGATTTCGAGGACCTACGACATTTCTTTGCGTCAGCTCATGCGCGACCTTGACACGATGGCTGACACACCCTCGACGTGCTGCAAAGGCCTCACCGGTAAGGGAAAACGCTGCTCACGCTCAGCCAAGACGGATGGCTACTGTCACCTGCACATCAAACAAAAGCCGGTCCAGAGAATCACCAGAACGCCGTCGTCCGTCATACCGACTCTAGCGGTTGCACATACACACACGCTGCCACCACTCTTCATGGCGGGCTGTCCGGCATGCGAGAGATCCAGGTCGACAAACAACTTGTCTTTACTCACGATGTGCGTCTAAAAAAGAAAAAAACTACCTTTGCAGCTGCCAGTATGCTTGTTCGTGTTTTGACCGATAACGGAGGACCCAAGCCCGTCGGACTCATCGCACGTGTTATTGAAGAGCGAGACCACGATTACGTAATTCAGTTCCTCTCCGTGACCGAGGAGCGAGATCACGGGCGGGTCGTGTACAGGTACGAGGATGGAACCTATGAGATTGACGACGACTATGTCATCGAGTATTTCGACGATGAGCTCGAGGCGGGGTTCATTCAGGCGGCCGACGAGGGTTGGGTCAAGGAGTCGTCCGACTCTGATTATGTCCCGTCAGACTCGGATGATGAAGAGGATGAAGAGGAGGATGATGACGCCTCAGAAGACGAGGAGTACTTTGAGGAGGAGGAAGATTATGCTGACGTAGATTAAGAATGAAACTTGTGATTGCTCTCTTGTGGATACTCATCCTTTTGGCTGTGTTTTATCGCAACGAGGTGATTGCCTTGCTTTTCAACCGGCAGCAGGAGAACTTTTGCCCATGCCGTTAAAAACACGCGACGCATAGTCATCAATGGACTATACGAATACGCACGGCTTGCGGTTCAAACTGGTCCACCGTAACAGTGGAAACTACTTGGTCCGTTACTACGCGGGCACCAAGTCGTGGCCGCGGACGTTTCGTATGTTCAATTGCCCGACTGATGATTCTCGACGCGAGATGTTTTATATACTCAACAACACCCGCTTGTGCACCACGTGCACAGATGAGCTGATTGAGCATATACACGTTGAAGATGAGCCGACGTGCCAGAAGTGTATTCTCCGTAAGATTTCAGAGTCGGGTGTCGACGGAACCACGATTCCAGAGTGTCCGGTGTGCTACAACAAGATGTTGACTGTCGACAACTCCAAGAGGATGTTGGCGTGCCGACATGAGGTGTGCCCGCCGTGCTTCAGGCGCATGATCAAGCCGACGCACCAGGTGCACTACGATGGCCAGCGCCCAGTTCCGATTGGAGGACTGACATGTCCGATGTGTCGCCACGAGGGGTTCTACGACCTTTACGCATATAGACAAGTGAATCCAGGAAGTACCATATAATCATGGAGGATGTTGCGATCGATATACTCATTCCGGTGATGGAGGCGGCGACGATCCTCGGCAGTCATTATGCCAAGGCGTGTGGTCGCGACACGATCACCGGCATGGATATTTCTTATGGGCTCATGTATGCGGCCCGCAATGTGACTGGCAAGCAGATTGGCTCGTTGTTTCCCGAAATTTATGATTCAGACAATGACGACGAGGAGGCGATCGAGGTGGATGAGTCGGAGGAGCCTTTCACGCGTTACGAGGGCACCGAAGAACTCTATGTCAATATGAATACGTGTGCCGACACATGGGACTCGTGGGAGCCGACTTCACCTGTCGAAGCTATCCTAAAAAGTGCGGTCGACAAGGCAAAAAGTTCAGTGTAAAGGGATTTACGACACAACAGATTCACATGGTGCTCGACGACACAAGCGATGATGAGCTCCCGTCGACGGTTATGTACGCCACGATTGTCCAGGCTGAGTCGTTTGTTCCGGACGAATCTCTTGATGAAAAGTAGATGAGCATATTTTTGACGAATAGTGCAGCTCCAGGCAATAAAATTATATTCACGAACTCGGGAAGTGGGAATAAAACGTACCTCACCATTACCCCCATTACCCCTCTCCCTGTTACGATTAACAACTTGTTTCCCGATTGGTCGACCCGAATTTACAGTAGCGCCAATTTTAACAACATATCAGATCTTGTAGCTGAAACGAACGGAAACGTATACGTCACGGGTTCATACGGCGCAATATGTACATTTTACAATGCAAGCGGTACTTCATCTGGAACAATGGCTCAGACGACTGCAAATTTGCAGGATGGGTATATCGCCAAGTATAATTCATCCGGTACAGTTGAATGGAAGGCTCATATCGGAAACCGAGCAGAGTTGGTATGCATGGCGGTAGACCCTGGTGCGAACGTATACGTCAGCGGAAATTTTAGTAATACTACAGTGACAGTCTTCAATTCAAGCGGAACATCGTTTGGGACGATTTCAAATATCGGTTCTAGCGGTACTGTCAACGCACCTTTGGTCAAATACAACACGTCCGGAAGTGTCGTGTGGACCGCAAAACAAGGTTCATCAGCGGACCTTACACGAGTATACGGGATGGCTAGCGATGCTGGTTCAAATGTGTATGTCGGTGGGGTGTTTAGTTTATACACCCCTTTTGAAATCTATAATTCTACTGCAAGCGGTGGAACACTTTTTGGTTATGCACCTAGTAGTATAGGTAATTCGGATGGATGGTTCGTTAAATACGACACGGCCGGGGCAGTTCAATGGGTAGGACATACGTTCTCAGGTGATGGTATTAGTACTTACGGTGATGCGCCTATCAACGTTATAGGTGTTAGTCCGGTCGATGCAAGTGTAATCGTAGGCGGCTATTACACGGAGTTTACTCTAACCATAGAACCACCTAATTTAGGAGCCAGTACAACGTTGCCGAATTCAGGTGTTCAAGACGGTATGATTCTTAAGTTTAATGCAGCCGGAGCAATTCAATGGAAAACTCGACTGACTAACGTGGTCGACGTACGCAGTATTAGTGTCAATTCGAGCGGCGACATATTTGTCGCCGGAAACTATTTCAACAGTAACGTTTTAACTATATATAGCGCCAATGGGATCGGAACACCGACACTTTATGGAACACTGAGCAACTCTGGAAATGGTTCGGTATTCTTGATAAAGTACAACTCATCGGGAGTAGTTCAGTGGGCAACTCGGATTGACGGTGGTGGTACAGACGAATGTCGGAGGTCGGTTGTTTTTGATTCCATTGGAAACATATATGTTGGTGGTATTTCTGATTCAGATCCGATGACAATCTATAATGCAAACGGGACAAGTTTTGGAACGACTTTTTCGAATGGTGGTATTGGTTTCGGTTTTGTCGTTGCATATAACTCGAGTGGTATAGCTCAGTATGCATCGAAAATTTTGACATCCACCGGCGCTTTTCCAACTCCGAATGGCATGGCAGTAGACAGTTCAGGTGGAGTTTATGTCGGGGGTTCTTACCTGAACACCATGACACTCTATAATTCGAACGGAACGACGTACGGGACAATGGCAGGTGATCCAACCTATTTTAACGGGTTTGTAATAAAATATTAATCTCTTGACGAAAAATAGATGAGCTTCTCGAACAACGTTGGGAGTACGAAAGCTTACTTTACAAATACAACAGGAACTACAAAGGGTTATTTATGGAATCAATTACCTCCTTTGCGTGCCCTGACTGGTGATTGGGCGGCCCGAGCCGCTGGTACGATCTACGATCGCTTCGACGGTATAACAAACGATATCGGTGGAAATGTTTTTGCAGTCGGGCAATACTCATCGAATCCTACTACAATTTACCATTCAAATGGGGCAACATACGGAACATTGACAAATTCGGGTTCAAATGATGGTCTAATAGTCAAATACAATCCGGCCGGGACGGCTCAGTGGGCGACTCGGATCGCGGGGGATGTTGCCCTCCGTGGTGTTGTAACAGATTCGAACGGGGATCTATATGTTTCTGGCGATTACTCTTTGAACCCCATGACAGTGTACAACGCCGGGGGCGGTGTATTTGGTACGGTTGTGAATCAGGGGTTCAGGAATATACTTTTGGTCAAGTATAATACAAGCGGAACTGCATTATGGGCAACCCATATCGGGGGAACAGATGGAGATTCGGGATATGATGTGACGGTCGACCTAGGAGGAAATGTATACGTTACTGGAAATTATGCTTCTTGGAACCCAACAGGGCCCACAGTTTATAACTCGGATGGTTCTTCGTACACGGCATTGGACGGCGCAGATTTGATTGAAGGAATCGTCGTCAAGTATAATTCGTCTGGGATGGCCCAATGGGTAAGTTTTACGGTTCGCGTCGGATTCGATGGTGCCACCACCATCGAATCTGCATGGGCCGAAAATGGTAATGTATATGTCGCTGGACATTTCAGTGTCGATCCTTTAAATATATACAACGGGAGCCAGTACGGAACTGCGGGTTACGTGACGATTACCAACTCTGGAACTAACGACGGGCTTATTGTCAAGTACAACCTGTCTGGAACTATTCAATGGACGACCAGAATCGGGGGCGACACCGAAATAGACAGTATAACGACGGACAATAGTGGAAATGTATTCGTTTTGGGGTACTATACGTCAAATCCTACGACGATTTATAACGCCGGAGGAGGTACGTTCGGAACGCTTGCAAACTCTGGATCCATGGATACTTTGGTCGTCAAGTATAATTCGTCCGGAACGGCTCAATGGGCGGCTCGAGTTGGCGGTACAGCGTTTGATCTTGGTTACGGTGACATTGTTGTCGATTCCGGGGGGAATATATTCATCTCTGGATACTACGAATCCAGTCTGTTGTCAGTGTACAACTCCGATGGAACTGTATTTGGGACGCTCACCACAACGGTCGCCGATGGTTTTGTTGTTCGGTACAATTCATCCGGCATGGCTCAAGAGGCGACCCGAACTGGAGGAGGAGACGGCTCTTATATAAACGCCATGACGGTAGATAATGCCCGTTCTGTGTATGTTGCTGGATCTTTTTATGCAAATCCCGTTACGATATACAATTCAAATAACACGACGTTCGGGACCCTGACCAACTCTGGTCAAAATGACGCTTTTATAGTGAAATATTCGTCGCCAACACATTTAGGAACTGCACGGTGGGCGACTCATATAGGTGGGGGTTCGGATGAAAAAATCAATGGCATCGCAGTCAATTCATCTGGGGATATATACATCGCGGGAAATTATAGCTCAAATCCAGTGACAGTCTACAACTTGAATGATTCAGTTTTTGGAACCCTAGCAAACTCAGGGACAGACGACGGGCTTATCGTCAAGTACAACTCGTCCGGGATTGCTCAATGGACGACTCGTATCAGTGGCGGGACGGAAATTCTCGATGTCACCACCAATGCCGCAAACGTATTTGTCACTGGCACGTATACATCAAATCCCGTGACTATTTACAACGTCGGAGGAGGTACGTTCGGAACGCTTGCAAACTCTGGATCCATGGATACTTTGGTCGTCAAGTATAATTTGTCAGGAACGGCTCAATGGGCAACTCGCATCGCAGGTACGGGCGATGAGTCGAGCATCGGTGGTATTGCATCGGACCCATTAGGAAACACATACGTCACTGGATATTATACATCGAGTCCTGTCACTATTTATAACTCTGGAGGAACTACATTCGGAACGCTTGCTAATTCAGGTCTTCGAGACATTTTTTTGGTCAAATATAGTCAGGCCGGAGCTGCTCATTGGGCGGCCCGTGTATCGGGAGTTGATCTTGAAACTTCGTATGGCATAGCATCGGACTCCAATGGGAATGTGTACATCTCAGGATACTATGCTTCAAATCCTGTGATCATTTATAATTCTAACGGAACTACATTCGGGACGCTTACAAACACGGCTTATACATTTGGCTTCGTCATCAAGTACAATTCGACCGGGACGGCGCAGTGGGCGACCCGAATCGGAGGTGATACGACTATAAGCTCGGTGGCGACCGATACTAATGGAAACGTATATGTCTCTGGGTATTATGCTTCCAACCCGGTGACAGTGTACAATTCGGACGGTTCGACGTTTCAGGCGCTCCAAAGTTCCCAGGCGTATGATATTATCATCGTCAAATACAACTCGGCCGGGTTTGGTCAATGGGCGACTCGTATTGGAGGGACTGGGGTGTTCGGCTATAACAGCATAGCGACAGACTCAACCGGTAATGTGTTCGTTTCGGGATACTATAGTTCATCCACCATAACAGTATATAACTCGAGTGGTTTTTCATTCGGGACGCTTACAAATTCCGGTTCTACCGATGGTATCATCGTCAAGTATGACTCAACAGGAAAGGCACGATGGATGTCCCGGCTAGGCAACGGAACTATAAATTCTATAGCAGTTGATTCGACCGAAAACGTGTACGTCGGGGGAAACTATGACACGAATCCAATGACCGTGTACAACTCAGACGAGACGACATTCAGGACGGTTACGAATACAGGGAACATTGACGGCTTTCTGGTGAAATTTGTATAAGACAGCAGGCCCTCATTCACCACAGTAGTCAGGATGTCAAACTTTTTTCTGGGCAAACAGTACAATGAGCATTGCCCAAGTTGCTTCCGAGTTTTCCAGCCAATCCGCCAACTTTGTCGTTGCCGGCTTTTCTTTCGGCGCCGCCATCGCGTGGATGGACCTGGTCCGCTACGTGATTGCTCAGGTGGTGTCCGTGCCCAAGAACGGCGGCTCGTACTACCTGCTGAGCGCCGTGTTCACGACGCTGCTGGCCATCGTCGTGTTCCTGTTGATGAACAAGTTCCTGGGCACGCCCAAGCCGTCCCAGCCCATCTTCGCCGTGACTGCATCTCGTTAAATACCACAAGACGAATCACAATATGATTATGACGACATTCGCGGCGAGATTTCTCCTAAGTAAATGCAGGACCCTCGACCCACATCACAAGCGAACGCCGCACGCCTTTCGTAACAGGCGTGACGCGATGTAACATGTAACTTGGAAAGACAACCACATTCCCTTTATCTTTTTCAGGTACAAGAATATCACCCGTATGAATTTGAAGCTCACCGCCTTCATATTCAGACGGATCCGAAAGCTGACAGACCAAACTGAGTTTGCGTCGAGCCTTCTCATGTCCCATATCTAAATGCCAGTCGTAATAGCCCTGGTCCTCAGAGTCGTACACGGTATATTGGATAGGCTCAGCAAATTCACTAAGTGAAAAACGATAAAATTCCGAGTCGCACTTTGCGATAATTTCGTGGAACGTCTTGTAAATATCGAGAAACTCTTGGTTTTTGGGAAGAAAATAGACTTTTGAACGTCGTTTCGTTTTATCCACTTCATTATCATTAACCGCCGCATCCTTGAGTTCTTTCGTGTCCAAGACACTTCGAACAGCATTGATCATATCTTCAGGGAGTGCTTTCGAGCAAAGATAATACGTTGACTGGTTTTCAAGACAATCGTTGAACATGAAACGGTATTCCACACCAGGAGCACCCATTTCTAGAAAAATTCTTTATTCTTTTAATACAATAGGATGCCGACACCACCATCTGGTTCCACTATCACTTTTACCAATATAGCAACAGAATTTACGTTATCGATCAATCCTCCGTCTCGTTCCATGAACACCGATTTTCGATTCGCTTCAGGGACATACACACCGGCATCGCCAGCCATCCCTATCGGTGCGGGGACAACTATACGTCTGAGCGCAGATCTCGGCGGAAGAACAAAAGTGGGTGGAGGTACTGACTTGTACACTTTCGACAATTTTTTATTTACTTCTTCGAACGTTACTGGACGGACTGGAACAACGTTGGCGAATTTTCAGACGCCGCTTACATCCCCGGGTGGGTTCGGTCAGCCATTTTATACATATGATGTATATTCGAATGTTGCCGCGCAACCATGGTTTGCCTCATATTGGTCCTTGCATAACAGTTTACCAGGATATCAAAAATGGGTAGTTCCGGCGACGGCGACCTATTCTGTTATTGCATGCGGTGCTGCAGGGGGGTGGCATCAAGGAGGAGCCATTGGCACAAACTCAACTGCAAGTGCCCAAGGCGGTGGATACGGTGCTGTAGTCGCCGGTGCATTCAGTTTTACAAAAAGTCAAAATCTTATCATCACAATTGGACAACAAGGGGTTAGTAGATACGGTAATGTAGTTCCGACACTCACGATTTATCAGGGAAAGGGTGGAGGTGGCGCGACCACAATCGTAGACGCCGCGAATACATCGGTTCCTATTCTGGTGGCGGCAGGTGGCGGCGGGCAAACCGCATTCAACTATAGTGGTTTGAGTTCAGATTTTTCGGGCGGAAGAGGAAATCGAGCCTATGCGATTATTACGGCGACCGGGAGTACATCCGTTTCAGGTATAGATGCCATAGCCGGTTCAAATGCGGCTGCCGCGAGCTTCGGTGCGAACGGAGGAGGAACAACTGCGGCTCAAAGTTGGGCAAACGGCTCGGCCGGAGGAAACAATCCAGGCGATGCCAGTGTAATTTTATCTGCAGGGGGGTTCGGTGGTGGTGGGGCTGGGGGGTACGCATCCGGTTCTCAGAGTAAAGGAGGAGGCGGGGGTGGTTGGATCGGCGGAAACGGGTCCCAAGGAGTATATGGCGGGGCCGGTTCGGGAAATAGGTGCGGGGGTGGCGGAGGAGTGTCGTACTGTTTGTCGGCAACTTCACCGAATGTCGGCGCGAGTTGTATATTTCAACTCGGTATCAATCAAACAACTACGTCTCTATTTGGTATAAGCATGCCGCAAGTTATGAATGGTTCGTGTTGGATTAAAAAAATGGTTGCTCGTTCGACTCTGCTGCCTTTAATAACATTTTCAGATTGTTACGCATATCGATATCAAGCTTCAGGTGCCCCTACTTTAGCAGACCGATCCACCTATTACACGGATGCGAACTTAACAGCTACATTATGTCCATATTGGTTCGGTCATGCTGCTGGGTATCACGCATGGTGTGTACCGAGGAGCGGTGTGTACCAGATATCAGCCGCCGGAGGAGGAGGGGACTACGCATACAACGGTGCGAATTTTGGAGGACGTGGACGCATCATAACTGCGAGATACAATCTCAACCTCGGAGACGTACTAATCATACAAGTCGGTCATAGAGGTTATTCTTCCACGACGCCTGTTGGGTTTGGTGGTGGCGGTGGATGTACGACGGTACATCTCGGAGGTATGACTGCTGCATGGAACGGTACATCGGGAAACCCTATGAGTACCACTTATCCCGGTTTTCCCTTAATAGCTGCGGCTGCCGGAAATGGTGGAGCAGCTGTAGCAGCCGGAGCGGATGCGGATGCAACAGATTTGACAGGTTTACAATCCGAAGGTGGAGGCCTCATAGCCGCAACGAATAACGCAATTTCGAGTGGTGGTAATTTATATGCAGAAACGTCTGGACGAACAGGTGCTTGGTTCAGAACTTCTGTTCCAAACGCTGCTAGCATTACTGACCCTTTTCCGGGAGGTCCTTTTGCAGGAGCCGGGGGTTCAGGATGGGGTGGTGGTGGAAGAGGGCAGGCAACTCTCAATTTAACAGGTGGCGGTGCTGGATGGGTTGGTGGCGGTGGTTCGAATAACGGTACTGGTGGCGGTGCTCAAAGTTACTATTGGTCGAGCGCGCCAGTTTTTGTCAGTTTAACGTCGACCGGATACAATTCATACCCCCCATCAGCACCAGCAGTCGGGACGAATGTGGGTTCAGGCTACGTCACTATTCAAGGCATTTCTTAGAGTATAAGAGATGTCGTCGGTTTGCTGCTTATGTTACCTTTTACGAACGTATTCCAGCTCAATGTGATGCGTGGTTTGTCACCCATGTACGGTGGTACAAAATGTTCAATGTTACTCCGGAAAACTACACAATCGCCTTTCTGAAAGACAAACTCACACTGATTTGAATTCCACATATTCGGCTGGCTATCAAAATAGAAATCGCACGCCGGAGGAGCTTCAAACGTGGTATGAAAGTTTTCCCCATCAATATACAAAATACCACTGACGACGCTGTTCGGATGGACATGTGGATCATGACGCTGACCGTTCAACGTTTTGTTGAACCATGACTCGGTAATGTACAGTTCGACCGACTGATGATTCACCCCGAGTATCTTGTGAAAGTAATCAAGCGACGTTTCGAGTGCAATAGTCCTAAGCTTTTTATATTTCGGGTCATCGAGTACAAATGTATTCTTAGAAGTATCATTCGATGTATTCGAGAACCAGTCTAAATCTGAGATGTCAACGTCACCTAGATCAAAATTTCTTTTAAATACCGGCTTTGCAAAAAGGGGAAAAAATCCTCCATTTATAAGTTCTGGATAGCATTCTTTAAAGCGAACATTTGTTCGGACGCCGGTCCATTTACACCGAAATTTGTCTCAGCAGCGTCATAGAATTCTCGAATTTCTGGATGAGTCACCATGTACGTTTCGGCGAGGCTTAGAGTTTCGATACCAAACTGATATTCCTCGTCCGTCATCTTGTCCGGTACATTCTCTGATAGAGGCCATTTATTCTCAGTGTAAAGCACATCGATACTTCCGGGATAATTCAATTTGAGCTGATTGTACAAAATGATATACACCCCTTGTGTGATGTCGACCGTATTTACTTCGATTGGTATTCTTATGTTTGTACCGTTCGTCTTTGATTTGTCACTGAAAACATTGTAGTACGATGATATCCTCCAACTATCGTTGCGATTGTTGATCACGAGTATATTCTCTCCCGTAAAACTCATGTACACATTACTCAAAGTGATCTGAGACGGCAGAGTTGCTTCTGGAACGAGGATACCCATCTTATTGTTGCTCCAGAAGTTTTTCCACTCTTTCGAGACGCTTTTCAAGCGCCTCGCGTTTCTGACATTCTTCTTTGAGCGCCTCGATCAAAAGTGCCGTCAAGTTGCCGTAGGCGACGGTATAATACCCCGTTTCTTCGTTCACCTGTACAACCTCTGGCAAGACATCGAGGATTTCTTGAGCCACTACACCGACTTGCCGCCGATCTTTTGCGACGTCGTCGGTACGAGTGAACGTGTATCCGTTGATCCGTCTTACTTTATCAAGTGCTCCATCGATTCTCTTGAAATCCTTCTTGATACGTCGATCGGAATAAGCTGTAATATCTAGGGCGGCTGTAAAATTGCCCGTTCGATCCATCGTGAAGATCGTACCCGACGAAAAGTCCCAACTGGACCTGAAAACAAGATTCTGAGACGAACCGGTGATACCATGAGAATAACCGTTAACACCGTTAACATCGTAAGAAAAATAGCAATTTCGGGCTGAAGAGCCTCCTATACGGACCGCACAAGACATGTCCTGACTCACAGCGTTTGTCGGGTTGTAAAAGTAAGCCCCTCCTGCGATAGGACTACCTGTCCCCTGGGAATAACTCGTCTGGATGGTTCCAGTGGCTGTGACGGCTGAAATATCTGCCGCCTGAATAGCACTCATTACAACGTTTGTGCCGTTGCCGCGCAGGTAATTTGTCGAGGTTACAGCCGCGGCCAAGGCATTCATAGATGCTTGTGCCGATGTTTGACCAGTTCCGCCGTATGCGAGACCGAGTGTTCCGTATACTGGTGCCGCTCCTGCACCTGCAGACAACAAAGGCTGTCCGGTCGCACCTGCACTTGATATCGAAGTGGCCGCTGTAGCCGATGTTGCGTATAAAGGTGCACCCGTCGTCATACCTGAAAACGAAGAACCACCCCCCGAGGGTGTTGCCCATGCAGTTCCGTTCCAGTAATATATTGCACCAGACAGATCGCTTATAGAAATGATATTTCCAGTCGTGGCCGTAGCAGGCTTTCCGGCGTTCGTGTAGACTGGAATTTTAAGACTCGTACCGGTAGATATATATGGAACCGTGAGGGAATCGAAGTTGAAAGTGGTATTCGACACATTCGATGATATACCGGCCGTAAACAGATTAGTAGTCGAGACGGCGTTCGAGGCGTAAATGTTTCCAGTCACTTGGAGGTTGGATGTCGGGCTGGTCGTCCCGATACCGACGAGATTACTGGTCGTGATGAAGATGTTAGCTGTTGCGGCTGCAACCCCAGTTGCAGTAAGATATACAATAGAACCCGCTGTACCGGCTGGAGCCGCACCTCCTGTACCAGACGGACCTGTAGGGCCAGTCGCACCCGCCGTACCTACTCCCGTAGGGCCTGTTGGTCCGGTCGCACCCGTTCCGCCTGTGGCTCCCGTAGGACCCGTAGGCCCCGTGGCGCCCGTCCCGCCAGTAGGACCCGTAGGCCCCGTGGCACCCGTTCCTCCGGTCGGACCAGTAGGACCCGTAGCGCCCGTTCCACCAGTCGGCCCCGTCGGACCCGTCGGACCCGTAGCGCCCGTCCCGCCAGTAGGACCCGTAGGCCCCGTGGCGCCCGTTCCACCAGTCGGCCCCGTCGGACCCGTCGGACCCGTAGCGCCCGTCCCGCCAGTAGGACCCGTAGGCCCCGTGGCGCCCGTTCCGCCTGTGGCTCCCGTAGGACCCGTAGGCCCCGTGGCGCCCGTCCCGCCAGTAGGACCCGTAGGCCCCGTGGCGCCCGTCCCGCCCGTAGGGCCTGTTGGACCAGTGGCACCCGTCCCGCCCGTAGGGCCTGTTGGACCAGTGGCACCCGTGGCGCCCGTCCCGCCGGTCGGACCCGTAGGGCCCGTGGCGCCCGTTCCACCAGTCGGCCCCGTAGGACCCGTGGCGCCCGTCCCACCCGTCCCGCCTGTCGGCCCTGTCGGTCCGGTCGCGCCCGTCCCGCCCGTCCCGCCTGTCGGCCCTGTCGGTCCGGTCGCGCCCGTCCCGCCCGTAGGGCCTGTTGGACCAGTGGCACCCGTCCCGCCCGTAGGGCCTGTTGGACCAGTGGCACCAGTGGCGCCCGTCCCGCCAGTCGGACCCGTAGGCCCCGTGGCGCCCGTTCCACCAGTCGGCCCCGTCGGACCCGTCGGACCCGTAGCGCCCGTCCCGCCAGTAGGACCCGTAGCGCCCGTCCCGCCAGTAGGACCCGTAGGCCCCGTGGCGCCCGTTCCGCCTGTCGGCCCTGTCGGCCCTGTCGGACCTCTCGGTCCGGTTGGTCCAGTTGGACCACCACCAGTACCACTACCAACAGCTACCCATGAAGTTCCATTCCAATAGTTAAGTTGACCAGAAACATCGCTTAAAGATATTACATTACCAACAGAGGCTGTCGCTGGTTTTCCGGCACTCGTGTACACGGGAATTTGAAGGTTTGTTGTGAAATTACCAGAACTGATATTTGAAATCGAAGAGACATTCAAGGTTGTTGCATTGATATATGAAATAGTAAATGTATCATAGTTGAAAGTTGTATTCGCCACGTTCGATGATATACCGGCCGTAAACAGATTCGCAGTCGATACAGCGTTTGAGGCGTAAATGTTTCCAGTCACTTGCAAATTTGCAGTCGGTCCGGTCGTTCCGATACCGACGAGATTACTGGTCGTGATGAAGATGTTAGCTGTTGCGGCTGCCACCCCAGTTGCAGTAAGATATACGATAGAACCCGCGGCACCGGCTGGCGCCGGACCAGTCGGTCCAGTCGCACCCGTTCCGCCTGTCGGACCCGTAGGACCCGTGGCGCCCGTTCCGCCTGTCGGACCCGTAGGCCCCGTGGCGCCCGTTCCGCCTGTCGGCCCTGTCGGCCCTGTCGGACCTCTCAGTCCGGTCGCACCCGTTCCGCCTGTGGCTCCCGTAGGACCCGTAGGCCCCGTGGCACCCGTTCCTCCGGTCGGACCAGTAGGACCCGTAGGCCCCGTGGCACCCGTTCCTCCGGTCGGACCAGTAGGACCCGTAGCGCCCGTTCCACCAGTCGGCCCCGTCGGACCCGTCGGACCCGTAGCGCCCGTCCCGCCAGTAGGAC
>Ga0315284_10000151_pt1 | contig 93717 bp, 76 predicted proteins | sample YL17G09_16_MG_FD_203696 | JGI IMG/M metagenome (GOLD analysis project Ga0315284, IMG submission 203696) | Sediment microbial communities from Yellowstone Lake, YNP, Wyoming, USA - YL17G09_16 | ecosystem: Environmental > Aquatic > Freshwater > Lake > Sediment | place: USA: Wyoming | collected... | reverse complement strand
GTATGTCGTTTGATTTGTGCCCCCGTATGTGGCACCGATCGCAGTCCCGTTCCATGTCCCCCGATATGCCGTTGATGTGGTTACTCCCGTAACATTAAGCTGTGAGAACGCTCCCGTACTCGGTGTTGTTGTTCCTATCCCAACCGGTGCTGCCCACGTTACCCCAAGCAGTTGGGCTGAATTTGCCACCCTTCCTGAGGCGTCATACGTGGCCACTTGGCCTGCCGCCTGGCCGACTACATATCCGCCAAGTTTGTTTGAATCTACCACTCTTACATTTGCATCATACGTCGCAACATTTGTGGCTGAAACCCCGGGCACCAAGCCCACCAGCTTTGCTGAATCCAAAACCCTGCCTGAAGCATCAACTGTGGCCACAACTCCAACGTCAACTGTAAGTGAGCCTGTGCTCGTGATCGGATTCGGCGATAGTATAAGGCCGTATCCCTGGCTGATAGAGGTGATACCACCTGTTCCGCTCGCGGTCTCCCAGCTCGGTATGCCGCCGGTGAGAGTTAATACTTTTCCGTTGGCGCTGACAGGCAGCTTTGAAAGCGTGTTCGATGCCGATGCATATATAATATCACCCTGCGCGTATGTCGTTTGATTTGTGCCCCCGTATGTGGCACCGATCGCAGTCCCGTTCCATGTCCCCCGATATGCCGTTGATGTGGTTACTCCGGTAACATTAAGCTGTGAGAACGCTCCCGTACTCGGTGTTCCCGTTCCTATCCCCACAGGTGCCGCCCATGTAGACCCAAGAAGTTTGGCTGAATCTACCACTCTCGTGTTAGCATCATATGTGGCGACATTTGTGGCTGAAACCCCGGGCACTAAGCCAAGCAGTTTTGCTGAATCCAAAACCCTGCCTGAAACATCTATGGTAGCCACAACCGATGCGTCGATCGTAATAACTCCTGAACCATCTATCGGATTCGATGCCGTGGTCAATCCATACCCTGCTCCAACCGAGGTCACTGTTCCTGTCCCGCCTTTTGTTTCCCAGCTGGGTATACCGCTTTTCACCGTTAATACCTGTCCGCTGCTGCCAACCCCGAGTTTTGAGATCGTATCAGCGGCCGATGCGTATATAATATCACCCTGCGTGTATGTCGTTTGATTTGTGCCCCCGTATGTGGCACCGATCGCAGTCCCGTTCCATGTCCCCCGATATGCCGTTGATGTGGTTACTCCCGTAACATTAAGCTGTGAGAACGCTCCCGTACTCGGTGTTCCCGTTCCTATCCCCACAGGTGCCGCCCATGTAGACCCGAGAAGTTTGGCTGAATCCAAAACCCTGCCTGAAACATCAACTGTGGCCACCACTCCCACGTCAACTGTAATCGATCCTGTGCTCGTTATCGGATTCGGTGATAGTATCAGGCCGTATCCCTGGCTGATAGAGGTGATTCCACCTGTCCCGCTCGCGGTCTCCCAGCTCGGAATACCGCCGGTGAGAGTTAATACTTTTCCGTTGGCGCTGACAGGCAGCTTTGAAAGTGTATCCGCTGCCGAGGCGTAGATGATATCGCCTTTCGTGTATGTTGTTTGATTCGTGCCCCCGTATGTGGGACCAACCGCGGTCCCGTTCCACACCGATCCGGTCGACATCGTCTTGTTGATCAGGGTCTGTGACTCTAACGTGCCGACAACGGCTGAACCTGCCCCCAGTCCGTGCACCGCAGTCGCCGCGAGGGTATGGCTATTCAGCGTCAACGCGCTTGCGGCTGAAGTTGTAATTCCTGACAGTTTTGAGCCATCACCAAAATATGCTCCTGCCGTAACTACACCCGTTGGGTTAATATAATCATTGAGGTACCCGAAAGTCCCGTCAGTTGTAGGAATTACGTTGGTATTGCCTTTCGAGCCAGTGGACTTGCCGCCGATCGTATCAGTATCAAGGGCCTTGTACGCATGCGCCGCGCTTGCTATCCTGATCCTCGGGGTCATTTCGGCATCAGCTCCAACCTTTATTCCAAGCCATCTGTCATTACCGTCAAAAGCAGAGGATGGATAAGATAGCACTATGCTGAAAATCCCGTTGCTGTCCGGCACAATACTCTGAGTTTCAGATGAAATTGCGGAACCGCCTGACGATGTACTATATAAGCTGAAAAGAATTGTTTTTGAGGTTGTAACAGGCCCGCTGGAATCCGTCAGTCTCCCTTCATATCCAATGATCTGCGGTATCGCGGAAAAAGACGCGGAAGATATCACCACCATAAAAAGAAATGTGCAGACAAAAATTCGTCTTAACATCAAAACCGCCCCCCTCTTAAATAAATAGATATCTTAATTGACAATAAAACAACAATACTCCCTCTCTTAAAAAAGGAGTTTACTTTTACATTATATATAAGAACTCTGTCATTATAAAGGAGGCGTATATTATGTCAATTGATTTTTTAGCTATTTAGAGGGATTTCTGATGTATCTGTCGATCGCCCTCGCCGCCCGTTTTCCCGCCCCCATCGCCTCGATCACCGTTGCAGCTCCTGAAACAATATCGCCGCCGGCAAAGATATGTGGGATTGAGGTCTGGCCCGTTGCGGGATCAACAACAACCCCGCCCCACTTCTCCACGTTCAAACCCTTGATCTCCCTGGGAAGCAGGGGGTTCGGATTGTTCCCGATAGCAACCACAACAGTATCGACATCAATTAAATATTCCGATCCTTTTACCGGCACCGGACGCCTTCGCCCGGACTCATCCGGCTCTCCAAGCTCCATCTTGAGCACTTCCATCTGAGATACCCATCCGTCCTTTCCCAATATCCTCGTGGGATTGGTAAGAATTTTGAATTTGACCCCTTCTTCTTTCGCCCTCTCGATCTCCTCGATACGCGCCGGCATTTCCGCTTCGCTTCTCCTGTAAACAATAGTGACCTCATTGGCACCGAGCCTTAACGCGCACCTGGCAGCATCCATCGCCACATTGCCGCCGCCCACAACAACAACTTTCTTGCCGATCTTGACCGGTGTCAGATATTCAGGGAACAAATACGCTTTCATAAGATTGACTCGTGTCAGGAATTCGTTCGCGGAATATACACCGCCAAGGTTTTCTCCCGGTATTTTCAGGAACTGCGGGAGTCCGGCACCGGAGCCGATGAATATCGCTTTGTATCCCTTCTTAAGAAGTTCATCGATCGTCAGTGTCCTGCCGATCAAGGCATCAACCTGGATATCCACGCCCAATTTTCTGATGCCATCCACTTCAAATTGAACTATCGATTTTGGCAATCTGAACTCGGGTATTCCGTAACTCAAAACTCCGCCTGTCTGATGGAGCGATTCAAACATCGTTACCGCGTATCCCATCTTAGCGAGATCTCCGGCGCAAGTAAGTCCTGCTGGCCCTGAGCCGACGACGGCTACCTTCTCACTCCCTCTGTCACTTCGTGACATCTCCCCCTTAGTAAGGGGGAGATTGAGAGGGGGTTCTGATCTCATCTCCCAATCCGCCGCGAACCTCTCAAGCCTCCCGATCGCTATCGGCTCATTCTTTTTGCTGAAGACGCAAACTTTTTCGCACTGGTCCTCCTGCGGGCAAACACGGCCGCAGATAGCCGGAAGGCTGTTAGTTTCTTTTAACTTTTCATTGGCTTTGTCGAATTTGCCATTGGCAATAAGATCAATGAAAGCGGGTATATCGATCTCAACCGGACAGCCGGCGATACATGTCGGTTTTTTACATTGGATACATCGCTTTGCTTCCGCGATCGCCTGCTCCTCGGTATAACCGAGAGCCACCTCATTAAAGTTTTGCGCTCTTACTTTCGGATCCTGCTGGGGCATCGGTTGTCTAGGCATAACTCACCCCCTCTTCCTTCTATCACCAATCTGATGAAGTTTATGCGCAGCTCCCCCTCTCTTATCAAGAGAGGGGGTTGGGGGGTGAGTTCCACACCTTTCGCACTTATCAAATGCTATCTTTTCTTTATCCTTATATTGAGTTAATCTATTCGACAGTTCATCAAAGTCCACCTGGTGTCCGTCAAACTCTGGCCCGTCCACGCACGCGAACTTCGACACGCCGCCAACGGTGACGCGGCAAACTCCGCACATCCCGGTAGCATCCAGCATCAGAGGATTGAGGCTGACAATAGTTTTAATGTTGTGAGCTTTAGTCACGTTAGATACCGCTTTCATCATCGGCACAGGGCCGATCGCGATAACGTGGTCGATCTTAATTCCTTTGTCTATCAAGGCTTTCAGCTCATCCGATACGAAGCCTTTCCTGCCGCAGCTGCCATCATCGGTGGTAATGTAGAATTCATCGCTATGGGCCTTGTTATCCTCCTTGAATATCAATGCATCCTCGCACCTTGAGCCGATTATGGTGATGATCTTGTTGCCCTTTTCACTCATTGCCTTAACGATCGGATGTATTACTGCAATGCCAACGCCGCCGCCGATGCAAACAACGGTACCGAACTTCTCGATCTCGGTGGGATGGCCGAGAGGACCCAGAATATCCAATATCCAATGTCCAATTTCCAATTTACCAAGTAATTTTGTGCTGGCTCCGACTTCCTGCAAAACCAAAGTGATGGAATTTTTATTTGGATCGTGATCTGCAATGGTCAGCGGGATACGCTCCCCTTTTTCATCCAGGCGGACAACAACGAACTGGCCCGCTTTCGCGTTCTGCGCGATCAACGGGGCTTCGACATCCAGCTTTACGATATTCTCGTAAAGCCTCTGCTTATTCAGTATCTTGTACATAAGCTGATTTTATCACAAGTGAGGAAAAATCCTCACCCCTTTCTCCGCCGAAGGCGGATTCATTCCCCTCTCCATGAAATGGAGAGGGGTGTCCCGACGCCGTGTCGGGACGGGGTGAGGATATTAATTTAGACCAATCCCTGATCCAGCATCGCGTCGGCAACTTTTATGAACCCGGCGATATTGGCGCCGTCCACATAATTGGTGAAGTCGCCTTTCTTGCCATATTTTACGCAGTTCTCATGGATATTTATCATTATCTCATGCAGCCTCTTATCCACTTCTTCCCTGCCCCATGAGAGCCTCATGCTGTTCTGAGACATCTCCAGCCCTGATGTCGCGACACCTCCGGCATTCGCCGCTTTTCCCGGCCCGTATAGTATCTTGGCCTTCAGGTAAACTTCGATGGCCTCCGGAGTTGACGGCATGTTGGCGCCTTCCGCGACGCAGATGCAGCCGTTCTTTACAAGCGCTTCCGCATCGCTCCCATGTACCTCGTTCTGTGTGGCGCTCGGGAGCGCTATGTCGCACGCCTCATGCCATGGGCGTTTTCCTTCCACGAACTTGCAGCCGTACTTTGTGGCGTACTCTTTTATCCTGCCGCGCTTTTCATTCTTAAGCTCCAGGACATATTTCAGCTTATCTTCGTCAATACCTTTGGGATCGTGGATGTAGCCTTCTGAATCCGAAAGCGTCACTACCTTTGCCCCAAGCTGGATGCATTTTTCAGCCGCGTATTGCGCGACATTGCCTGATCCTGAAATGGCAACGGTCTTGCCCTTGAACGACTGCTTCCTGGTCTTGAGCTGCTCTTCCGCAAAGTAAACGCAGCCGTATCCTGTGGCTTCCGGCCGTATCAATGAGCCGCCCCAGTTGAGACCTTTGCCTGTCAATACTCCGGTGAATTCATTTCGCAGCCTTTTGTACTGTCCATACATGAAACCTATTTCTCTTCCGCCAACTCCAATGTCGCCTGCAGGAACATCGGTATCCGGCCCTATATGCCTGAAAAGTTCCGTCATGAAACTCTGGCAGAATCTCATTACTTCGTTATCCGATTTCCCTTTCGGGTCAAAGTTGGCGCCGCCCTTTCCGCCACCCATCGGCAGCGTTGTCAGACTGTTCTTGAACACCTGTTCAAATCCAAGGAACTTTAACAGGCCAAGATAAACCGTTGGATGTAAACGGATCCCGCCTTTATACGGCCCGATGGCGCTGTTGAATTCCACCCTGTAACCTTTATTGACATGTATCTCCCCGCTGTCATCCATCCACGGCACCCTGAACATGATCGTCCTTTCCGGCTCAACGATACGCTCAAGTATCTTCGCTTTCTCATATTTCGGGTTCTTGTCCAGGAACGGCTGGAGAGATTTCACCACTTCCTCCACGGCCTGGTGGAACTCCGGCTGTCCCGGATTTTCCGCTACCAACTTATCCATGAACGCTTTCACTTTTGTCATATGCATTCCTCCTTAATTAATTTGGCCGCTCAATTATATACCGCCTTATATAAAAAAACAAAAAAGGCGGCCACAAAACTGTAGACGCCTTTGTCTAAACATATCCGACTCTGATGACAGTATTATATTACCTTGTTGTAAAAGTGTCAAGCGACAAAATTATCCGCCGATCTCTTTTGTAAGAAGTATGGCTTCCGCTATTTCCTTCATTGACTTGCGCGAATCCATGCTTTTTCTGCGCATCCTTGAGAAAGCCTCATCTTCAGAAACGCCTAGCTGTTTCATCAGGACTCCCTTGGCGCGTTCAATGACCTTTCTTTCTTCCAGTTTTGTCTCAAGTGCCGTTTTTTCCTCAAGCAGCCTTTTATTGTAAATGGCCACAGCTGTTTGATTCGCCACGGCCGATACAAGATTTCTCTCCCTGTCGGTGAATTTATGCGGCTTGGAGGTATAACTATTGAGCACGCCGATCACTTTGCCTTTGACAATGAGCGGCACGGCAAGCATCGAGCACAGCCCTTCTTTTTTTGCTACTTTCGGGAACATGTACTTTGGGTCTTTCTGCACGTTCAAAATCGCTATTGGCTTTCTTTCGCTAACAGCTCGGCCGCTGATCGATTGCCCAACTTTAACGTTTGATTTATCCACATATTCCCTGCTCAAGCTCTGGGTGGCGACAAGCTTGAGCTCATCGCCTTTCTCGTTTAATAGCATAAGCGAACTGATCTTTGCCCCCATTACCTCGGCGGTCATTGCAACAATTATCTTCAGAATGTCGTCAAGGTACATATCGGAAACTATAGTGCTGCTTACTTTGCCAAGCATGTCGAATTCTTTAGATATCGAGTTTGAGCTCTTTTTCTTCTTCGTCATATGAAGGATGCTATATTACATATTATATACGCATAGTGTCAACCATGAAGTTATGTTCATACTTCATGGTCAAGCCGTGCTTGATATGCTAAAATACCGACATGCCGCAGCTAAGACAGGATCCCGCGACCAAGGAATGGGTAATAATAGCGACTGAGCGAGCCAAGCGGCCGGAAGATTTTCAGCTGCCGGAAGATAGTGAGCATCCGAACGCGAAAAAGTCCTGCCCCTTCTGTCCCGGGAACGAGTCTCTTGCACCGGATGAACTCTTTGCTTTCAGGACATACGATTCAAAGCCGAACACACCCGGCTGGTGGATAAGGGTCATACCCAATAAATATCCCGCGCTTATACCCGCAGGCAATATAAAAAGGCTTTTGATCGAGGAACAATTCAGGTATATGGACGGGGTCGGAGAACACGAAGTACTGGTAGAATCCCCGGAACACGAAAAAACTATCGCCACCATGGACCAGAAACAGGTTGAGGAGATATTCACCGCGTACCGCGAACGATATCTTACACTGAAAAAGGACCCCAGGTTCGAGATGATAATAATTTTCAAGAACCACGGAAGGGGCGCTGGCACTTCCCTTCTGCATCCTCACTCGCAGATAATCGCCACCCCTGTCACCCCGATGCACGTAAGATACAGGGTGGAAGAAGCCATGAGGTACTTTGATGATAACGGGGAATGCGTTTATTGCGCCGTGCTGAATAAAGAGCTTAAGGTAAAAGAAAGGATCATCCTGGAAACGGATAATTTCGTCGCGAAGGCTCCATTTGCTTCCAGGTCGCCTTTCGAGACAATGGTGCTGCCGAAGAAACATTCTTCATCATTCGGCCATATATCCGTTGTTGAGACAAAAGAACTCAGCTATGTGATGAAGCAGACGCTTTCCAAACTGCACAAGGCGCTTAATAATCCTGCGTTTAATTACATCATATATTCCGCCCCATGCCATGAGGAAGACCTGGAATACTTCCACTGGCACATACAGATCGTCCCTCGTGTCGCCTCGGTGGCAGGGTTCGAAATGGGAAGCGGAATATACATTAATACTGTTATCCCGGAGGAAGCCGCAAGGTTCCTGAGGGAAACTAAAGTATCGTGAAGCTCCGCCTCGACGAACTCCTCATGCAAAAAAATCTCTTCGGATCAAGAGCAAAAGCCCAGGCATCCATCATAGCCGGCCTTATACTTGTTGATGACCAGAAGATCGAAAAACCCGGCATAAAAGTTGATGAAACCGCGGAAATTCGCGTGCTTGGCGACGCGTGCCCTTATGTAAGCCGCGGCGGGCTTAAGCTTGCGAAGGCGCTTGATGATTTCAAGGTGGATGTTAACGGCATGACAGTGGCCGATATCGGGGCCGGCACCGGCGGATTCACGGATTGCCTGCTCCAGCGCGGAGCAAAAAAAGTTTACGCGATCGACGTGGGCTACGGCCAGATCGATTGGAAGCTGCGCAATGATCCCCGGGTTGTGGTGATCGAACGGAAAAATGCCCGAGAGTTGACCCTTGATGCTCTTGGCGAGAAGGCTTGCCCTGAGCGAAGTCGAAGGGTCGACCTTGTTGTCATGGATGTTTCATTTATTTCGATCTTAAAGATACTCCCTGCTATTTCAAATATTTTAAAAGATAACGGGATCATTGTAACGCTCATTAAGCCTCAGTTCGAAGCGGGTCGCAACGCCGTCCCGCGCGGCGGAGTGATAAGGGACGAGAAGATACATGCCAAGGTGATCGAAAATATTAAAACTGAAATCGCCAATCTAGGATATAATTACATGGGTCAAACCCGGTCCCCTATCACGGGACGTGAAGGCAATGTGGAATTTTTCATGTATTTAAAAATGTAGGGACAGCCTTTATGGCTGTCCGCGGACAGGGACAAGCCCTGTCCCTACATCGAGGGGGTTTATTGGAACCTTACATTATAATGACCATATCATCAGCTGTGGGCGGAGCGATACTCGGCTTCATTGTCTTCTACTTCGTGAACAGGTTCTTAATTAGCTTAAAAATGTCAAGAAGGGTTGAGCTTGCCCAGTTTTCCCAGGAAGAAGCAGAAGCGTTCCTGAAAAAAAAAGGATTTAAAATAACAGGAAAGCAAAAACGCGCCGATATCGTAACCTTTATTGACGGGAAGCCCAACCTCGGTTATGTACAGGCGGATTTTATCGTGGAGAAGAACGGCAAAAAGTTCGTGGCAGAGGTAAAGGCGGGTGAGATGGTCTCAAATCCCACGGAACCCTCCACCAGGAGGCAGCTTCTGGAATATAAGTTCGCGTACAAGCCATACGGGCTGCTGCTTGTGGACATGATAGACAAGTCGATCCACAGGGTGGACTTTGAAACGCCTTCTTACGGTGAAGACAGAATTTTCAGGTTGATACTCACAGCTTTAGTTGTTATCATTACGCTCGGTTTGCTCTGGATCTTTGTGTCGATAAAGATTTTGTAGTGTGCACGTAAATCCCCACATTTAAATGTGGGGATTTATCAATAAAATGGTTATGAAATTCCAGATCTCATATTACATGAAGCAGCGCATAATAAAGCGTCTGATAGACGTTTTCATGGTCGTCTTTCTTTTGATCACCCTGTTCCCGATTTTCTGGATGGTCTACTGCTCGTTCAAGGACAATACCGACATACTTACAGGGAAGATATTCCTCTCCCGCGCCGGAAGCGATGTTATCGCGATCGACAAGAATGTGAATAATTATTATATTGGGTCAGCGGACGGAAAAATAACAAAACTGGACATGAACAGGAAGATCGTAAAGATCTCTTCAGTAAAGTCATCCGCCACCTCATTTGCCTTTGATGAAAAATACGTATGGGTAGCAACATCGAACAAAGGCCTGATCAAGGTAAGGCGCGATGACCTGAAAAAAGCGGCATCCTACAGGTATCCGATCTACGGTGTTGACGTCAATAAAGTGGTCTCCAGCGTGATCCATAAAGAAGGCGGCAAGATCTGGATAAGCCTTGAATCAAAGGGTTTTGAGGGCGTGCTTGAATTCGATCCAAATGTGAACAAATTCCTCAGGCTGATCGACATTAAAAGCGAAATGACCCCTTTCCAGGTCCTGACAATATCAAAGTCCGGCAACACGCTGCTTGTCGGAGGCGACAAGGGACTGATCGCGGTAAACCTTGGAACAGGAAAGATCGCGAACGCGTATCCTCTGGAGATCTCCGGGGTTACAACAAGGGTACTGAAGATCGTCCCCGCCCAAGGAAAGCTTTACCTTGGCACTTCATCGGGTCTTTTGGAATTCAGCTTAAGCTCCGGAAAGGTCATCAAAATGACCTCCGAAAAGAACGGATTGGCTTCCGGCCAGATAGGCCAGCTGAAGATATATGATGATAAGATAATGATCGGCACGAACCAGGGGCTCTCGATTATCGATAAAAGCAATGGGACCGTCAAGAACTTCAGTGCTCTTTTCCAGCCGGCCGGCAAGAGCAAAAGCAAGGGTTATGCGGCGGGCGACGTGCTTTCCATCCTTAAGGACAACAACATCCTGATGCTCGGCTCCACCAACGGCAGGGTCACTTTCTTTGACGCCATCAGGGGGTTGCCCGCAAGCTCACTTAAGCTGGCGCAGGGGCATTTCATCCTCAGGTGGAGAAATTACGTGGACATGTGGTACAACATCGATTTCGGCCTGTACCTGAGGAATTCCCTCCTGATATGCGGCATATCGATGATAATCGCGATGATATTCGCCACGATGGCAGCTTACGCTTTTTCCAGGTTCCGGTTCCCGGGCTCTGATCTTTTCGGCAACCTGATACTTGCGACACAGATGATCCCGGCAATAATGTACCTGATCCCTCTTTACATAATGTTCGTCAAGTTCAATGAGTTGACCGGCATTCCGCTCAAGGGAACGTTCCCGGGCATAATCCTCATATATTCGGCGTTCTTCATCCCGTTCAGCATATGGATTCTCAGGGGTTTCTTTGCCGCGATACCAAAGGAGCTGGAAGAAGCGGCGCGCATCGATGGCTGCTCCCAGATCCAGGTGTTCTGGCACATTGTGCTGCCGCTTGCCGTCCCGGGCATTATCGCGACCGGCGTTTATGTTTTCCTTACCGCCTGGGATGAGCTGATGTTCGCCTGGGTGCTGTGCAACGCGGACACAATGACCATTCCTGTGGGCATAAGGCTTTTTGTGGGAAATTACCAGAACAGGTTCGACCTCATGATGGCAGCCGCCACTGTGGCGACCATTCCTGTCATGGTGCTATTCTTCATGCTTCAGAAATATATCATCAAGGGATTAACTGCTGGGGCAGTGAAGGGATAGAGCAAAAATTGATGTAGGGACAGGGTTTATCCCTGTCCGCGGACAACCATAAAGGTTGTCCCTACATTTAGGTGTTGAGCTTTTGGAAAGGAGCCGATAATGAAAAGGGTCTTCTTTTGCGCGTTGATACTTGCTGTGGCTGGAGGCATGTGCCTGGCATTCGCCGAGCCAACGCCTCCGTCAAATACATTCATCGGGAATATCGACGGCTGCTTCCTCGGGATCTTCAGGGAAGGCGCTCCCCAGAACATGGCGTTCATAAAGCAGTTCGAGACCGTGATGCAGAAAAAACCGGCAATGATAATGTGGTATCTGGATTACTCATCGGACTTCCCCGCTGACGAGTGCAGGAACGTGACCAAGTATGGCGCGGTGCCGCACATAGTATGGGAGCCGTGGTACTTTGAGGATCAATCAGCCATCAAGCTGGACAATATCATCAACGGGCAGTGGGATGAATACATCACGAACTGGGCGCGGGACGCGAAGACCTTCGGAAAAACGGTCTTTCTCAGGTGGGGACATGAATTCAATATCGAGAAATACCCCTGGGGAATAGGCAATAACGACAGGGATCCCCAAAAATACATCAAGGCGTACAGGCACGTGCATGACATATTCACAAAAGCCGGGGCAGCGAACGTAAAATGGATCTGGTGCTTCAATAATTATCCGAACCCGGACGAGAACTGGAACGACTATGACCTTGCGTATCCGGGCGACGCGTATGTGGACTGGATCGGGATAGACGGCTACAACTGGGGCGCCACCCAGACATGGAGCGGCTGGCAGTCCTTTACGGACATGTTCCGCAACCAGATAAGGGAAGTATCAAGAAAACATCCCGGCAAGCCCGTCATGATAGCGGAATTCGGCGCTGCCGAGGATGGCGGTGACAAGGCGGCATGGGTGAAGGAGATCCCTTCCGTGCTCAAAATAAGCATGAAGCAGGTAAAAGCGATCGTTCTTTTTGATATCAGGAAGGAGTGCGACTGGCGGATCAATTCCAGCAAAAAAGCCGAAGAAGCATACAGATCCATCCTTAAGGACCCCTATTTCATAAGCTCTCCCGAAGGTATCGACAAGCTATCACCCGAAAATCCGTTCACGGAAAAGAAAACGGCCTTGGCAAAGAAAGCAAAGAAGCCGGTCAAGATCGACGGGGATTTTGCTCCTTTTTCCGCAGGGATCCCGATAGTGATGGACAGCGATAAATTCCTGAAAGAAGGAAAAACCTGGAAAGGGCCAAAAGACCTGAGCGCGAGCATCTATTTATTATGGGATGAAACATACTTTTATATGTACGCGAAGGTGACCGATAACATGCCCATGGTGAACAGCAGGACAAATGGCGATATCTGGAACGGCGACGGGATAGAGCTCACCTTCCCCGGCTGCCAGGTGGGCTTTGGCGCCGGCGACGGAAGGGCGAACAAGCCCATTATATGGATATGGCAAAAGAAGAGATCGCCCGCGGGCGGCGAGATCCATGTTTCCAGGTCTCTTGATCCTGCCGGCTATATCCTGGAAGCAAAGGTCCCCTGGAAAGAGCTGAAAGCAACTCCTCCAAAAGCGGGAGAGGAGATCGCCTTTGACATAGCCGTGGATGATGCCGATGAGACCTGGGAGAGAAAAACCCAGTTCGTCTGGAACGGCGATTTCTATTTTTACAAGGACCCGGGTGTCTGGGGCATACTTAAATTCGAGAATTGATTAATTTATCGATCTGTGGTAGAATTACAAAAGTTTTTGTAAGGAGGTAGCCATGAAAAAGATATTTACTTTCGTGTTCTTTGGATTTTGGATCTTGTCCGCCTTAGGCGGAGGATTTACCGCCTACGGCTTCGGCGGTCCCGCGCCTTCCGGAGGAGGGAACCAATCGAACCTCAATATGATCGACGACTTTGAGGATGGCGACTACCTGAATAACCCTGTCTGGTGGACATTTGACAATGTTTCGGCCAAGATCGTGGACAATTCCAAATATCAAAACGGGGATTCTGTATCGCTCGCCGAAATAAAGAAATATTCGCTCAATATATCCGGGTCCTGCACCGACTGGTACTGCGGGGGCGTCGGCTCATATATAGCGAAGAAGAACGTGGACATGTCCCGCTATAACACCTTCCAGATGGACGTGTACGGCAACGGCCCGGGTTCGGGCACCATAAAGATCGAATTGTACGATGATGACAACAGCAACTGGCAGATCGAACAGGACCCGAAAAAGAGCTACGCCCCTCTATATGATGATCAGTGGGCCTACAATCTTGTCGTGGACTGGAGGGGCTGGAAGAGAGTTTCGATACCGATCGCCGATTTTACCGACCAGAATCCCGGAGTGGGCGATGATATCTGGAACCCGGACCAGAACGGCGGATCCGGAGGCCTTGTTCAGATGCAGATGGTCTTTATCGGGCCGAAAAGATCCGGTTCCGTGAGAATGAACATTGATAACGTTTCATTCGCAGTAAAATAAATTAAATGCCTTCCAAGCTTCTTTTTGTAACGCTGCTTTTGCTGGCAAGCTGCCTTGCCCTGCCGTCATTTCCGCTTTCTTTTAGCACGCATGTAAGTGTGGGGCCTCCTTCAACTTATCCGGGAGAACTGCTGAATTCCGGCAATGGATCCGACATAAATATTTCCGCGCTGCCGGGGGAATGGAAAGAACCCCAGCAAGCCGCGCAATATTCCAATCGTCTATTAGTTCAAAATTCAAATGATTGTTACTGGCAGGTTGGGATCCGATTAAAAGACACCACGCCGGACCTTACCGATCCCTCCACGGGAAAGAAGCTCCCGGGATCGGCTCTCAAATGGATATTTACCTATGTGGGAGGCGCCTATGCGGGCGGCAGCGCGGCGGATGCGATTGGGACAAGACTTGTCCCGGTGGCGTATTCCGATTTCTCAACTTCATGGACTTACATTTATAACAGCGGTCTTCCGACAATAGAAGCTCCTTCAACATTTAGTGATCACCAGAACAGGGAATTCCAGTTCAAATATGCCGTTAAAGTTCCGGACAACCAGCCGCCGGGAGCATATGAGGGATATATAGAATATATTGCGAATGAAACCTCCAATTCCCCTATGGAAACAAACATCATAAGAAACGCGAAAATAATTGTAACTATTCTTCCTTATTTTCGCCTTTCCGTGGATAGGGGAACAATAGACTTTGACAAAATGAGCCCGGGACAGACAAAAGATAATATTCCGGTTGAAGGAGTGATAGTGACAAGCAAATCAAATACGGGGAATCCCTGGTACCTGAAGATATCCAATGATAATCCCCTGAGCAACGGCCCTTACATGATACCGAACTCTAATTTCATCTGGTACGGATGGACGGACGGAAGCGGCAGATGGTACGGCAACGGCACTGACCAGATGTCCTTAACTCCCATGCTGGCGTATTCAAGCGGGGTAATTGAGGGCAATAACCTTCCCAATGGGACGAATAATCACCTTAAGTTCAAGCTGACGATACCAAAGGGCCAGTCCGGCGGAAAATATATAACGACCGTCCGGCTGACGATGACGGAGTAAGCAAATGAAGAACTTAAGACTCAAGACTCAAAATTCAAGATTAATGTATTATATTATAATATTATTCATTAGCCTTGCGTTTTGCACCTTGAGCCTTGAACCTGCTTTTGCGTCGCAGACCTCCGGCACCATGACCGTAACTGTTTTCGTACAGGGGACATTCGGCCTTATGGTGAACTCGGATTCATTCGATTTTGCGAGCCTCATGCCCGGGGAAACCGGGGAAATGTTCAGGGCGGAAGGAATAAATGTTTCCGGAGCTTCCAGCAACGGGAATCCATGGTACCTGAAGGTTTCCACGGTTAAGCCCCTTTCTTCGGGCTCCGACTACATACCCAACGATAATTTCACCTGGTACGGATCAAGCGAAGGAAAGGGCACCTGGTACGGTTCGAATGAAAAGAGCCTTGCCGATCCGTACGACACGGCATACATAAGCATTCCGGAAGAGGCGGAGCTGGCGGACAGGATCACGAACAGGTTCAAATTCAGGCTTTTTGTGCCAAATGACACAAAGCCCGGCAATTATACAACGACCGTAATGTTCACGATGACGGAGTAAGCAAATGAATAACTCAAGACTTAAGACTCAAAGTTCAAAATTAATGTATTTTATTATAATATTATTCATTAGTATTGCGTCTTGCATCTTGAGTCTTGAGCCTGCTTTTGCTCTTTCCATTAACATCGATCCTCCAAGCGTAAAATTGACCGTAAAAGCCGAGCAATCCAAAAGCGGGAGCATAACCGTTAAGAATTCCGGCAGCAGCGGGATAAAGATAAAAGCGTATACGGAGGACTGGGTTTATGCGAAGGACGGCAGCAAGATCTTCATGAAGCCCGGTTCTTCTGTTTATTCCTGTTCCAACTGGATCAAACTGGATCCGGCAACATTTGAACTGTCCCCTAAAGAGGAAAAGACCGTCAATTATGTTTTGACCGTGCCAAAAACGGCTTCCGGAGGTCATGTTTCGGTCATATTCTTTGAATGCCCCGTGGAGAACAAGGAAGGCATCTCTGTTTCAGGAAGGATCGGCACGATAGTCTACCAGGATACCGAGGGAGACATAAAAAGGAACGGGGAAATAAAGGAATTCGCCGTCCTTGCTTCGGAAGAAGGAAAGCCTGTGGATATAAAATTGATATTGCTCAACAAGGGCAATACTTATCTTTTTGCCAACGCGAACGTTAAAATATTAAGGGATGACAAAACTGTAGCAGGATCAAAAATGAAACCGTTAAGCATGCTTCCCGATGATTCGGCCACAGCCTCAGTGACCATTGCAGACCCTCTTAAGGAAGGCAGATATAAGGCGGTTGTTGAGGTTTCTTACGACGGAAAAACCCTCAAGTCTGAGTCAGATTTTAGCATCAAAAAATCTTCGCAAAAATAAGAAATTTCCTCTCTTTTTTATCGATAATATAGTATAGGGGGAATAGGGTCTATTCCTAGCTTTCAATGTAAATTTATGTAAATATTTATTGGTGTATTGGCAAATATTTGGCATTGTTTTGATGAAAAATGTGCAAGAAATGCTCTTTCTGGCACGATAAATATATAGAGGGGAGTATGCGCAAAACCGTTTTATTTATACTATTGGTAGCCGCATTTTTGGCGGTCCCGGCATGCCTGCCGTTAGGCACGGCAATTGTTTTTGCCTGGGAGGGAAGCCCTCTGACCCTTTCATACTCCGGCGGGACAGGAGTAGGGCGATCAACTTCAATATTTGATGAAAATATCTGGTCCTATGATTATCAATATCATGTGCTTGTTTTGACGGGAGACGTGCCCCAGGGCAGTTTATTTTCACAGCTTCAGCTGGAGGAAACGAACAATATTGCCGAGCTTTCGTACGCACGCTTTGCTATTAGCGGAAAAACCTATTCGGTCAGCCTTGGTGACAATACCGACAGCTTCTCGGAACTTACGCTCTCCAGCATAAACTATCAGGGAGCGAACGTCACTATTAAGCCTACAAGTGATCTCAGCTTAACTGTTGTTGGCGGATCCCGCGGCAACGGTCTGTGGGGAGCTGATGTGCGGCGCGACACTCGTCCTCAGGAAAATTTTACTGGAGTAAGATCGGTGTACAATGTGGGGAGCGGTTTTGGCGTGAACGCGACATATATAACCGCTTCAGGAGGCAATAATGTTCTTTCATACGGCGGTGATTATACCTATAACGACCTGAAGCTTGGGATGGAATACGGCACCGCATCGGGAGGAAAAGCGCTGCGCGGAGAGGTGAAATATCAAACAAACGCGCTCTATCTTGGCACGATCTACAGGGACATTGATTCCACTTACATTGTTCCTTTTGATTATGTAAGCTACAAGGGCATGAAGGGAACATTCATTTCGGCCGGCATAAGGCCCACAAACAATCTGTCGATCAATATCCAGAATGACAGCTATATGGACAGGCTGAACGGCATGCCCGGGATCACAAATGTTGACACCAGGGGGGATATCACCTTCAATTCTCAGTCAGGCACAGGCCTTGGATACTCGGGATGGAAGAACGACAGGAGTGCTTATGACAGGGGGAACATTACCGAAGGTGAAATGATGTACATCACGCAGACCTTCTGCCTTTTGACAAAGAACGCCATTTATTACAGGTTCCAGCCCACGTGGTTCACCAGCATGAACTCGTCGGAAGAATCATATTCTGAGAACAAGAACGTTACGGGCGTCAATATATCGCTTTTTGACGCCGCGCACCTCAATTATGAGATCGAAAATACCGCAAGGTTCATCAAGAGCACTGATATCGCGATATTCCCCTACGCTACGACCGCGAGATTGGACCTCTTTGAGAGCCGGATCATGGAAAGCCCGTTCTGGGTTTCATCCTCAATAAATTATAGGGAGGAAAAAGCGGACAGGAGCTCAACGGAGGAAGCCACTTCTGTTTCCTGTTATTCCGACATCACCTTAAAATATATCCCGAACAGCGATTTCAGCTGTTTCGTGACGGCAAAAATGTTCAACATGGATTCACCCGATGCCGACAGGACCGCCAGGGAGCAGAAGGACATCAGCTTTGGATTAACTTATACGTTCAATACCAACTTTTACCTGAAATAAAAATCCTTTCAATTGACAGGCTTCACGGATATATATAAAATATCCGTGAGGTGAATTGATGTTCCTTATCGTCGGCCTCGGAAATCCCGGCAAACAGTACGAATTATCCCGCCACAACATTGGATTCAGGACCATTGACAGGCTTTCAAAGGACCTTAATATTGCCGTCTCAAAAGGCCAATGCCAGGCAATGATCGGCCAGAATGCTTTTAACGGAAAAAAGATCATACTTGCAAAGCCCCAGACATTCATGAACTTAAGCGGCGACAGCGTGGCGGAGCTTGTCAGATGGTTCAAGATCGATCAAAAACATTTGATCGTCATACACGACGACCTTGACCTGGATGTCGGCGTTCTCAGGATAAGAACAAAAGGGAATTCCGGCGGGCACAATGGGGTGGAATCCATCATCAACAGATCAGGAACAGGAGAATTCATCCGGATCAAGATAGGCATAGGACGAGAGGTTATCGGAGGGGATAATTCCGATTATGTGCTCTCGATACCCCCAAAAGATCAAATGGAAATACTGGACGGTTCCGTCGTTACCGCGGCCGAAGCAGCTGCCGAGATCGTCAATAACGGCCCTGACGCGGCCATGAATAAGTATAATCCACTGTGAATTTAAAAGTATTAGCCGAAAATATCGCTGCCGCCCCCCAGTTCAAAAAAATAACCGAACAAAAGAGAACGAATATCGAAGGCCTTTCGGGCGGCTCTTTTCCCGCTTTCTGCTGCGCGCTGGCTTTAAGTATCAATGAGCCTGTTCTTGTGCTTTCCCAGAAGGCACTGGAGCTTTCAAACGACATCAATGCTTATTTGGGCAAGGATAAAGCCGTGTTCTTCCCTTCATGGGACACTTTCCCGACAGAGGACATATCACCAAGCAAAGAAATAGTGGGTGAAAGGATGAGGGTGCTGGAAAGGATCACCCGGGGAGAAAAGATCGTTGTCACCGCGGGAATCAGGTCCGCCATAACAAGCGTCATCCCGAAGGACGTATTGCTGCGGTTCTCACTGCGGCTTGAACAAGGCGGCAATAATGTAAAAAGGGATGCTCTTGCAAAGATGCTGGTCACGATAGGGTTCAAGAGGCGCGATATCGTCGGCGAGCGCGGCGAATTCTCGATAAGGGGAGGAATAGTTGATATATATTCCCCCGACCAGCACAATCCTGTAAGGATCGAATATTCCGGGGATATCATTGAATCGATAAGGAGTTTTGATCCCGCAACCCAGAGATCGATAGACGGCCTTAAGGATGTAAAAGTGCTGCCTGTCCATGAGATAATCCTTGAAGACGCTACGGAGTACAAGGACGGCATTGAACTGAACATACCGAAGGTTTATCCGCGATTTGCGAGCATCTTCGACTACCTTGGAAAATGCGCCATTGTCATGGACAATCCTAACACATTAAAGCTGGCGTGCGATAAGTTCGCGAGGGAGATCGAGGAGCTGCGTGGGGGCGCCTCCGGCAAGTTCTACCTTGACTGTGATGAGCTTGAAAGCATCGTTTCAACCCATCAATTGATAGAGCACGCGGAAGGGGCCGGAGGAATATCCTTCAATTATGGCCCTGCTGAGAATTTTCTTGGGAAGCTTAACAGCCTGACGCAGTGGGTTTCCCAGATGAAAATCGAAAGCTCGATATTCATCGTGAGCAGGCAGGTGAACAGGCTTTATGAACAATTTATCGATAACGGCATTAACGCTCAAAAACTGGAAGAGGTCCCCTCCGACCTCAGGAAGGGCATCTACTTATTGTACGGCGAGCTTGAGCAGGGATACGTCGGCAATGGTATCGCTGTCCTGACGGACAGGGATATTTTTGGGAGCATTGCCCCGAAGTTGAAATATGATCCCAGGCCAACTGAGGGAATATCAAAGGAAATGCTTGCCGAGCTTAAAGTCGGCGATCTTGTTGTTCATTCAAATTACGGCATAGGCATCTACCGCGGCCTTCAGGTCCTGGATATAGGCGGAGCGCTGCAGGAATATATACAGATCGACTATGCCCAGGAGGACAAGCTTTACGTCCCCCTGCATCAGATGGGGCTGGTCGAAAAATATTCCGGAGGAGGCGGCCATAATCCGAAGATCAACCGGCTTGGCACATCTGAATGGGCAAGGACAAAGTCCCGCGCAAAAAGATCAATAAAGGATATGACCGCCGAACTTCTTGATCTTTATATTTCAAGGCAGAAACAGGAGGGGTTCAAGTTCCAGCCGGATTCTATGTGGCAGGCGGAGCTTGAAAGATCGTTCCCTTACGAAGAGACGCCTGATCAGGCGAGGGCCATAATTGACATAAAGAACGAGATGGAGTCCGGAAAGCTGGTGGACCGCCTGGTATGCGGCGATGTCGGCTACGGAAAGACCGAGGTGGCCCTCAGGGCCGCTTTCAAGACGGTGCTTGCCGGAAAACAGGTCGCCTTGCTCACCCCTACCACCATCCTTGCAAACCAGCATTTCAATACCTTCACAGAAAGATTCCGGCCCTACCCTATCGTGGTCGATATGCTTTCCAGGTTCAAAACAAAGGACGAACAAAAACAGATAACAAGGTCCATGGAAGCAGGCGCCGTGGACATAGTCATAGGAACGCACCGGCTTATCCAGAAGGACATCAGGTTCAAGGACCTCGGCCTTCTTATAATTGACGAAGAGCAAAAATTCGGCGTTTCGCACAAGGAAAGATTGAAGCAGCTGGCAGGCGGCGTGAACGTTATCACTCTTACCGCCACTCCGATCCCGAGGACCCTTTACATGGCGCTTTCGGGCGTTCGGGAGATGAGCGTCATAGCCACCCCTCCCCTGGACAGGTCGCCGATAAGGACATACTTGAGGGAATGGAACGAAAATGTGATCAAGGAATCGATCCTGAGGGAGCTGGAGCGCGGCGGTCAGGTATATTTTGTCCACAATTACGTGAAGACCATCCATAAGATCGCTTCCCTCATCAAAACGCTCGTTCCGGAAGCCAGCATTGCCGTTGCCCACGGCCAAATGAAAGAAACAGAGCTGGAAAATGTAATGATAAAGTTCATAAACAGGGAGTTCAATGTGCTGGTCTCTACCAGCATAATCGAATCGGGGCTTGACATACCTTCCGTCAACACCGTGATAATCGACCACGCGGAAAACTTCGGCCTTTCCCAGCTTTATCAGATAAGGGGAAGGGTCGGCAGGTCGTCCACAAGGGCGTTCGCGTACCTTCTTTATCACAGGGAAAAAGCCCTGACCGGCCAGGCGCTGGAAAGGCTTAGTGCCATACAGGAATTCACCGCTCTGGGGAGCGGGTACAAGCTTGCCATGGCCGACCTGGAGATCCGGGGTGCCGGGACCGTTCTGGGGGCAGCGCAGCACGGGCATATGCTCAATATAGGGTTTGACATGTACTGCGATCTTCTGGAGGAATCGGTAAGGGAGCTAAAGCATTTGGAGGTCCCTGACACAAATAAGATATTGATCGACCTCAAGATCGACGCTTTCATACCGAAAGATTATGTCCCGGATGACAAGCAGCGCATCGCCCTTTACAGGAGGATGAACTTCCTGAACGACCCTGGGGAGCTTGATGATTTCCATCGTGAGTTGACGGACAGGTTCGGTCGCGTGCCAAAGGAGCTTGAAGCATTGTTCGATATCATCGCTCTTAAGATAGAAGCCGGCGGCAGGGATGTGGCAAGCATATTGGGAGGCTCTGAACAGGTGGAGATAAGATTGAGGGACGCAAGCCCTATCGCTCTCAAGACAAAAGGCATGCCCAAGGAAAAGTGGTTCAAAATGGTGGCAAGCACAATAAGAGCCCTTCCAGGAGTCAGGTGAACTCCCGCTTTACATACAAAACGACTTATGATAGATTATCTTCCAAATGAAGAATAAGCTGATAATGGTCCTTTCAATGTTACTGATCGTCCTGTTGTCTTCCATTTCTTTCGCGGCAGCAAAAACTACCACAAAAAAGACAGCTCCCCGGCCGGCGGCAACCACGGCAAAAAAAACGCCTGCTCCCGCTCCCAAGCCGATAGAATGGGCCGCCAGGGTCAACAGTGACACCATTTCAATGGACCTTTACAACAAGAGGCTGGAAGCCGCGATCAAGGACATCACAAAAGAGATCAGCATCGAGGCTGCTGAGGAAAAGGGTATCCTGAAAGCTGCCAGAAAAGCGATCCTTGAGCAGATGATAGAAGCTGTCATATTGATGCAGTGGGGAGAAAGAGAAGGCATCGAAATAAAGGAGGCATCGATCAAGGCCAGGATACAGGAGCTGAAGAAATCATTCCCCACGCCTTCTGAATTCCACAGATCACTGGCAGAACAGGGCATGACGGTAAAGGACCTGGAATGGGACATTAAGAAACAGCTGGTCACGGACAAGCTCATATCAATGAGGGAAAAGGTCCTGGCCGTGACGGATGAGGAAATGAAAATCTTTTATGACAAGAACATTGACCTGTACGTGCAGAGGGAGAAATTGCACCTGAAACAGATGTACGCGCAGGATAAAAAAGACATCGATGCTGCCAGATCAAAGCTTGATAAAGGGGAGCCCTTTTCAGGTGAGGACATCGGCCTGGTCGAGAAAGGTCAGGCCCCCGTATACGATGATTCGTCGCTTTTTCCATTGAAAACAGGCAACACAAGCGAGATCCTTTCCGGCGAAGCCGGTTATTACATCTTCAAGGTGGAAGGCCGCACGCCCGCAAGAGAAACCAAATTCAAGGATGTTAAGGACAACATAAGGAAGTTCCTGCTAAAAGAAAAGGCGCGAACTCAGTTCCTGAAGGACATTCAGGAGGAAAAAGCGAACGCGAAGATCACATTGAATGAAAAGCTGGAAAAGCTCTTTTAGGGGGTCACTCCACAAGCAATAGAACGGCATCCTTGAGCATGTTCTTTGAATCGTGTTTTTCCGCGTCAATAAGGAATTCCGCAAGCGCCTGTTTTATCTCGCCAAAGGTGTAATTTTCGGCCTGTTTTACTTCCACGTATGACCCGCCTGATTTCTTCTGGCGCTTTGAAAGCTCTTTCCCCAGCTGTGAGGTGACTTTGTTCGATATTGAATCTATAAGCCTCTGGTTCTTTATTTCAAGAATAAGCTCCCCTTCCTCGAATATCCTGACGCCGTCATTATTGATGAGGATATCCTCGTTCACGATCTTGTCGGATGTAAGCTGTGAAAGGTAAACGCCTATTATCTTTTTTGCTATTTCCTGGTTTATCCTGTTCCCCACTATGAATTTGGGCTCAACCGTGACGTACGTATGCCTGGCATTTATCGCAACAGACTTGCCGTGCTCATTCCAGAAACCCTTTAAGGCACGTTCCAGATGGTATAATGCTTCTTCTTTGCTCATTTCCATGTTCTCGCTCATTTATGCTCCTCTAAGGGCGTTGCGGACGCTTTTTGCGATGCCCGGTTCCATTAAGCCAAGATCCTCCAGCATTTTTACCAGACCCGAAGTCGGGAAGGTATAGATCGTCCCTTCATCCGAGCCAATGCTTTTAGCTGAATTCTGCGCGGCATCCGCCCGGTTTCCGCTCTCAACTAATTTTACCTTTGAAGGTGTACTCGTTCTTACTGATTCTTCGATCACTTTGATAGGATCTCCGCCCGCTGAAGCGATCGCGGGGCTCAGGTTTATTTTATATATATGCCCCTGAGGCAGCCTTGAAAGCCTGGCAAGATTCGTGCTGTTAAAGAACCTGAGAAGATTTTGCCTTTCAGATTCCTTCTTTAATCCGTTCACAAGCTGTAAAAGCTGTGACTGGGGTATTATTATCTCCTGGCCCTTGTTCCCGACAATGTAGAACACATAGGTTTCTCCGCCAAGTTTTGCAAATTGCTCGAATATCTTTGAACTGATCTTTGAGCCGTTAAGATTATGCTGGCCGGGTTGCGGCAATGCAATCGGTTTTGGTATTGGCAATGATCTTTCTGCTGAATCCATACCCATATATTTGGCCTCCATACACTATTATTATCGTGATAGAAAGCCAAATACTTGCATGGAGAATAAGTGAAAAAAGGCTCAATAGGGCTCGATAAGTGCAATAAGTGAGATAGGTGTTTATAAGAGGAATAATGGGAAAAATTAAAGACTTTTGTAAGCGTTCGTTATGGGCAGTCTCCAGTCTTTCCCAAATGCCCTTTGAGAGATCCTGGGGCCCGGTGCGGCTTGACGCCGTTTGTATTCCGAGCGATCGATCATCGATATCACCTTATCAACTGTCTTTTTATCAAATCCCTTCGCCACGATCTGCTTCGCGCTCTTGTTCTCCTCCACATAGGCCTTGATTATCGGGTCCAATATCTCGTAGGGAGGCAGTGTATCCTGGTCCTTCTGATCGGGCTTCAATTCCGCTGTTGGCGGCCTGTCGATAATTGACTGCGGTATCACCTGTTTTTTCCTGTTCCTCCAGGCGACCAGCCTGTAGATCAGAGTTTTCGGGATATCCTTCAGGACGCTGAAGCCACCCGCCATGTCGCCGTATAAAGTACAGTAGCCTGTGGAAGTCTCCGATTTATTGCCGGTGTTGAGCACAAGCCAGCCGAACTTGTTCGATAAGGCCATGAGTATATTCCCCCTGCTCCTTGCCTGAAGGTTCTCTTCGGCTATGTCCGCAGGTTTGCCTTTGAAGACCGGTGCAAGCGTAGTTAGGTAATTTGAATAGATATCTTTTATCGGTATGATGTCCATCTTTACTCCGAGGTTTTTTGTGACGGTAACAGAGTCATCCATGCTCTGCCTGGCGGTAAAATCTGACGGCATGAAAATCGTATGGACTTTTGAACTTCCAAGAGCGTCAGCGGCTATGGCCGCAGTGAGGGCGGAATCTATCCCTCCGGATATCCCGATTATCACGCCGCCAAATCCGTTCTTTTCCACGTAATCTTTTACACCCATTTTGAGCGTTTCGTAAACTTCAGCAAGCTCTTCAAGTCTGGGGTTGATTTCTCCGCCTTTTTCATCAATTATGAGCAATGATTCCTTATATTGCGGGGCGGATGCGATGAGCTTACCTTTGCTGTTCAATACCATACTGCCGCCGTCAAAAACAAGCTCATCCTGCCCGCCGACCATGTTGACATAAACTATATGGGCTTTTGTGGCGACGGCCCTCTTTTTCAGGATCTTTTCTCTTTCATATATTTTGCGTTCATGATAAGGAGAAGCGTTGATATTGAGTATGACCTTTGCCTTAGCCTTTGCCTCTGCCTTATAGGGCCCCTCTTCTACCCATATGTCCTCGCAAATGCCAAGACCGATCTTCACGCCCTTGAAATTGACGACAGCTGAGTCTTTCCCTTCCTTGAAATATCTTTTCTCATCGAATACCCCGTAGTTGGGAAGATTGTTCTTATGATATATTTTGATGATTTTGCCGTTATTGATGAACGCGCCCGCATTAAACAGGTCATTGCGTCGCCCTGAGCTTGTCGAAGGGCCTCCCCTATCCACAAAGCCGACATACACGCCGATGCCCTTTGATGCTTTTACGATTTCCCTTAGGGCATCGATATTGTCACTGATAAACTGAGGCTTAAGGAGAAGGTCTTCGGGCGGATAACCGGTGATGGCCAACTCAGGGAATACAACGAGCTCCGCCCCCTTTGCCTTTGCCTGCCTGATACAGCCAATGATCTTCTTCGCGTTCTCTTCCAACGCGCCGACGGTCAGGTTGATCTGGGCCAGTGCGATCTTCATAGGGGAATTATACCCTGTTAAGGGCGCGAATTAAAGTGACAGCGCCAGTCTATTTCTTCAATTGGAGCAAAGCGATCGCCAGCAAATACAAAGCTACGGCCCCTCTCCAATAATTAAGAGCTCTTATCACGAGAGTAAAACCAAATCCCAGCGTGCTAGCCAGAGAGCTGATCGTTCCCAGGACCAAAGCGATAGATCCGAGTATTATTAAATATTTCGGTAAATCTTTCATTTTCATGTTCCACCTCCTTATCACAGCAACATGCTAACACAGAACTTCCACGAATTCAAATATCGCCAGCGTTAATGCTTCAATCAGACGCTTCCATGACTATGTAAGGAGTATTAAGGCCGCTTTCGAGGCCTTCATACCGGACGAATTCATGAGGCAGCGTCATCTTGTACCAGAAATATGTCTTTGGCACGAACGGCGCGAAGATGCCAAGGAAGCCGAGATCCGGTATCATCTGCAGCTTGTAGCACTCTATGGTGGCGCCGTTAACCGTAAGGATCTCCGTGCCTTTGTTCACCATCGTCATCTTGTAATGCGCGGGCTCATTGGTCATCATGTGGAATTCAAAGTCCTCTTTGCGGCCGTATGGATAGTTCATGAGGCATGTGCCCAGCAATTCCTTATCGATAAGGTCGCCCTCATAGTCAAATTCCTTCTTCTCCTCATTCCTTAAGCAATAGACTTTTTTATCATCACGCGAATATTTTTTCCCCTGCTTTTCAACAACATTGCCTTTCGAATCATAGAAGGTGATCGATGAACGGTCCGGGATCGCCCTGTCATCCAAATAGATATAGTAATTTTCTGCCTTCCATGTCCTTTCGTTCTTGTTCCCCCACAGCCCCCTGCAATCCTCCGTGATCTTAAGCATCATTTTGCCGTTCACCTCAACGGTCTGCACCTTTGTGATGCTCTGCCACAGGTACTTCCCGTCATCCTTATTGTAAGCTTTTATGAGCTTTGTCTTCGGGTTTATGTAACTTACCTTGAAGATCTCACTGAAGGTTGGGCCTGAGAAAATGAGGGCGAACAGGATAAATAAGGATAATTTCTTAATCATAAATCGGCTTATTATAACACTGAAAGGCCAGATGAGCTAGACGAGGAAGAGATTAAGATGTAAAATCATCTCTGTTTTACCATGAAAACATTCAAGGGTGGCATACACCTGGATCACCATAAAGACAGCACCGCAGGCAAACCAATAAGGAACGCAAAAGAGCCAAAGATCGCGGTTATCCATCTGTCCCAAGGCGGAGCACTGTGCCAGCCGCTCGTTAAAGTTGGCGATACCGTAAAGGCGGGACAAAAGATCGGGGATTCGGATAAGCTTATTTCGGCACCTGTGCATTCAAGCGTTTCAGGCAAGGTAACGGCGATAGACAATGCTCCGCATCCCAATGGCTCGGTCTCATCGGCGATTTTTATCGAATCCGACGGTAAAGGCGAAACAGTTGAACCTATCCCAAATATTTCCGTAAGAGAAGCGGGCATCGTGGGGATGGGCGGCGGTTCTTTCCCGACCCACATCAAGCTGCATCCGCCCATCGGAAAGAACATCGATACCGTTATCCTTAATGGCGCTGAATGCGAGCCGTATATTACCTGCGACCACGCCCTTATGCTGCAAGAACCGCTTTCGATCGTGGAGGGCCTCGCAGGCATTATCAATACTGTCGGGGCCAAACAAGGGCTGATCGCTATTGAGGACAATAAGCCGGATGCTGTGGCTAAAATTACCCCATACTTAAGTATGGGGAATGTCCAAATAATTGTCCTCAAGACAAAATATCCTCAGGGAGGGGAAAAAGAACTGATATATGCTCTCCTGAATAGAGAGGTGCCATCCGGAGGGCTGCCGATGGACGTGGGCTGCATCGTTTCAAATGTCGGGACATCCCATGCCCTGAACCGTTCCCAAAAGACCGGAATGCCTTTAACTGAAAGAGTGATAACAGTTACCGGAGCTGTTAAAGATCCTTCAAACCTCAGGGTTAAAGTCGGAACTAGGATCGCCGATCTTATCGATGATTGCGGGGGATTCGCGGGGAACCCTAAAAAAGTGATCCTCGGCGGCCCGATGATGGGCATCACGCAGTCAACGCTTGAAACTCCGATAGCCAAATGCACCACCTGCGTCCTTGTGCTTGATGAGAAGGACGTAAAGCTTTTTGAGGAACAATCCTGCATCCGCTGCTGCAGGTGCGTGGATGCGTGCCCTGTCCAGCTGACCCCCAATTTTATCGCCGACTACTCGCAGAATAAAATGTACGCGAAAGCCAAAGAGCTGGGCGCAGCGGACTGCATCGAGTGCGGGATATGTTCTTATGTCTGCCCCACGCGAAGGGATCTTGTCCACTGGATAAAAACAGCCAAGGCAAAGAAAGGCCTGCCTGCCGGCAGGCAGGGTAAGAAATGAGCGGATTTACCGTAACTAACGCTCCCCACATAAGAGCAAAAGAAGACAGCGCGATGATAATGATCTACACGATCACAGCGCTCCTGCCAGCTGTTATCGTGGGCGCGGTCCTTTTTGGCGCACGATCGATCGGCCTTGTCACAGGCTCGATAATAGCCGCGGTCTTAACTGAATATCTTATGCTTTTTCTGCGCGGCAGAAAGGCCGTTCCGGCTGATCCCTTAAGCGCCGTAATAACCGGCCTTTTGATCGCAATGATCGTGACCCCGGCGACGCCGTGGTGGATGGCCGCGATCGGAAGTATTTTCGCGATATCGATAGTAAAGCATGCTTTCGGAGGACTTGGCTTTAACATATTCAATCCCGCTCTTGCGGCAAGGGCTTTTTTGCTCGCTTCCTGGCCTGTAATAATGACGACCTGGCCAAGGCCCTTTGATGCTGTTACAGGCGCGACACATCTTGCTTTGGTCAGGACCAAAGTAATGGAAATGTCGCTTTGGAATATGCCACATCACATCGATACTTACTGGCAATTATTCATCGGCGATCGCGGCGGATGCCTTGGAGAAACCTCGGCTGTGGCGCTGCTGGCAGGCGCCGCTTTCCTGCTGATTAAAGATGTTATCGATTGGAGGATCCCAACAGGGTTTATCCTTTCAGTCGCGATCATCTCCGCAGCGTTCGGATATGACCCGATATTCCAGGTCCTTGCCGGCGGGCTTGTTCTTGGCGCCTTCTTCATGGCAACCGACCCTGTCACAAAACCGATCGGCAGGATAGGAAGATGGGTTTTCGGGATAGGATGCGGCGTTATAACGGTTGCCATCAGGTTCCTGGGCGGTTATCCCGAGGGGGTCTGCTATGCTATACTTATCATGAACGGATTTACTCCCCTGATCGATCGCTATCTGATCGACCGGGTTTACGGGCACCCTTCGACTTCGCTCAGGGCAGGTAAAAAATGATAAAGGACATGATAAAGCTTGCGGTTTTCCTCACAATAGCCTGCGCCATCGCGGCCGCGGCTCTTTCCATCACCTATGTCGCGACAGCCAACAAGATCGAACAGCAGAAAAAGGCGGAGATCAATACCGCCCTTTCCCGGGAATGCCTCCCGGGGTCCAGCTCGATAAAGGCCGTCAAGGATCATTATGTCGGATATGACAAGAACGGAAGGACCATCGGTTATGCCTTCAGGGTAATGCCAAAAGGTTACGGCGGAACTATCGATATGATCGTCGGGGTAGATACGAAAGGCCGTGTTCTTGGGATAAAAATATTATCAATGAAAGAAACCCCGGGGCTTGGAAGCAAAGCTGCTGAGCCAAAGTTCCTTGGACAATTCATCGGTAAAACTTCAAGAAGCCCTCTTAAAGCCAAAAAAGACGTCGATGTTATCACCGGAGCCACAATAACCTCTCAAGCCGTCTCAGACGGCGTAAAAGATGCCCTAAAAAAAGGGGGAGAGTTCGCCTGGTGATTTGAAGCTCTCCCCACGATAGTTGAATGATAGTAGATTTAATTTATAGGTGCGTCAAAGTCCGGCGGGAACATCCCTTCAAGCTCAATAAAATTATCAGCAAAATCACCTGTCGGGAATTGCGGTTTTTCCGTTAGATCGGGCACAAGCTTGACCACCCTGTTGTCGCTTACAAGCTCGAATATCGTGTTGTCAGAATCCTTTATTTTCTTGAGCTTCAGATAATTGAAGCTGCCCACGTTGATATATACGCGGCCCGCCAGGAATAATGTGGGCTCTTCGGAATTTGAACACACCCTTAACACATAACCTTTGCCTTTGTTCACCACTTTCCCGTCAATGAGCTCAAAGTAAGAGACCTTGCCCAGGTCTCGGACCAGCATGAGCATGTCTTTTTTGTTGTAGATTATCCCGTTATTGACTATGAACTGCATCTTGTCTTTCATGTTTTAATTATAACAAACGGCCCCTAGCCAATCAATTCTTTTATTTTCGCGCCCGCATCCGGGCTTTTCAGGAGAGCTTCCCCCACAAGCACCGCCTTGATGCCAATGCTAGAGAACAGTTCAACCTGGCTCTTTTCCGTGATCCCGCTCTCAGCCACGATCACTTTCTTCATCAATTGCGGAAGTTCATTAATGATGTTCACGGTGGTGCTCAGGTCGATCTTCAATGTATTCAAGTCCCTGTTGTTTATCCCTATCACTTCGGAGCCGGCATCAAGGGCCGCTTTTGCTTCTTTTATAGAATGTGCTTCAACAAGCGCGGTCATATCAAGGTCATTTATCAACTTTATGAAGTTTTCCAGTTGCTCCTGCTCAAGGATCCTTACGATCAAAAGCACGGCATCCGCCCCGGCCAGGCGGGATTCGTAAATTTGGGCTTCGTCGATGATAAAGTCCTTTCGCAGTATCGGAAGCCTGACGGCCTTTCTGACCTTTATCAGATCGTCAATGCTCCCCTTGAAATAGGACTGATCGGTGAGGACAGATATCGCGGATGCTCCCGCCTTCTCATATGCCCTGGCCAAGGCATCCGGAGAATATTCCTTGATGATGACACCCGCGGAAGGGGAAGCCGCTTTTACTTCGGCTATCAGACTGATGGCAGATCTGCTTATGGCTTTTTTAAAATCACGTAACTTCGGAAGGCGGCTTTGTTTTACAGGCAATTTAAGCTTCTCTCTTAATAACCTTACTTCTTCTCTTTTGCTCTTTAATATATCATCCAGGATCATCTTTTGAACTCCCTTATGTTCGGCTTATGGGAATAAGAAGGAGCCATGGTCAAATATTCGCCGAATTCCTTTTTATTATATTTCTCAATGCCTATTCTAGCAACATTGACAGCCCATGGCACCACGTTCCTGGGTTCCGCCAAAATAATATTATCGTTACTTATCCTCTTTCTTAATCCCTCATCCGCGGCAAGAGTTAACTTGCCGGATATCGAACTGAATATTTCGGCGATCCTGTCTATCTTCAGCGTTATATCAGCGGTCAATCTCTTTAGCTCCCCCATGTGCGAGCCGAACATAGCGAAATTATAATCGTCCCTGCACGCGTTCACGGCGATCGCGATCGTTCCGTCGGTATTTATGAGATTAAAAGCTATTGCATGAAGTGTTGAAACCGGTATTATCGGGATGTCCAGAGCGGCTACCAGCCCTTTTGCGGTGGCAAGCCCGCCCCGCAGTCCTGAATAGGAGCCCGGGCCGGCCGTGACCGCGACAGCTCCAATATCATTGATCTTGATCCTGGCTTTTTCCAGAACTTCATTGATTATGGCCGTCAGCTTTTCCGACTGCGCTATTTTGCCGGAAATGGAGTACTCTGCCAGAACACCGGATCCTTCGGCGACCGCGGCTCCCACAACTCCTGTCGCGCTTGTTATTCCAAGCATTTTCATATGCTCAGCCCTTTTATTTCCAAGCTCCGTTCATTATCAGAAACAATGCTGATCTTGATCTCCACTGTACCCGCGGGAAGTATCGGACCTATCTTCTCTGCCCATTCTATCACTGTAACGCCGCCTTTATTGAAATACTCTTCAATGGCGATATCTTCCGCATCGGCAACGCTGTCTATCCTGTAAAGGTCCACATGGTAAAGGTTCAGCTTGCCGGTGAATTCATTGATAAGGGTGAATGTCGGGCTTGTGATCCAGTTATTGATCCCCAGTCCTTTTGCCACGCCCTGGATCAATGTGGTTTTGCCGGCGCCAAGCTCTCCTGTTATAGCAACTACATCGTTGGGCTTGAGGGATCTCGCAATTCGCTCACCAAGAAGGACAGTATCCTCGGGACTTTTTGTTAATATCACCAACGCTCGTAATCGTCAGGCGTGCCTTTTTTAATGTCTTTAAAGCCGGGAAGATCATCATCATACTTTTCGCCGATATCGTTCTTTCGCTCCTCATATATGTCCACGATCTTCTTTTCAAGCGCCGGGTGCAAAACGTTGGGCGCGATCTCCGAAAGCGGCTTCAAGACAAAAAGCCTTTCATGCAAAAGTGGATGCGGCACCTGAAGTTTGTCATCGCTGATTATCTGGTCATCATAGAGCAATATGTCTATATCCATGGTCCTTGGGCCCCATTCCACTTCCCTTTCCCTGCCAAGCGCGTTCTCGGTCTCCTGCACTACTGATAAAAGTTTGTACGGATCAAGGCTGGTCTGTATCTCTATCGCGGCGTTCAGGAACGACTGCTGATCCCCGGGCCCTTCCGCCTCTGTTTCATAATTAGTGGACTTTTTTATCATCTTCACGTTCGGCGTCTTAGAAAGCAGGAATATGGCCTGCTCAATGTATTCTTCCCTGTCCCCAACATTTGAGCCCAGTCCAAGGTATGCGATATGCGGGCCCTTTTTAAGTTTTAACGGTTTTGCTTTCTTGGATGCCTTCACTTTGATCTTAAGTTTTGGCGCGGCCATTTTTACATGCTTGCCTGCAGCCGGTCTTTTGACGATCTTTTTTTTGAGCGGCCTGACTGCTTTTGCCTTTCTTGCCTTGGACTTTTTAACCTTTGTTCTTTTAATTTTGGCTTTTTTCATGCTCTTTTTCCCTCCACCGAATACTTTTTTTGTCAATTTTGAGAATAAGCTCATCGCTATTTTTATCCCTTTCTTATCGCGTCGCACATTTTAACAGTTTTCGCCATTTGTGCAACATCATGTACCCTTACTATGTTGGCTCCGTTCATCACCGCGACCGCCACTGTTGCGGCAGTACCTTCGATCCGCTCATCGGGCGGAAGGCCAAGGACCTGGCCTATCGTCGACTTTCTTGATGTCCCGATCATGATCGGATGACCCAGCACTTTCAATTCCCTTAACCTTCTCAATATCTCCAGGTTGTGCTCCACGCTCTTGCCGAAGCCAAAACCCGGGTCAACAATGATATTTTCTTTTGGAACGCCACCCTTTATAGCAAGTCCAATACTGTTTTGCAAGTAAGAAATTATCTCGGGCATAAGATCGTCATATCGCGGATTCTTCTGCATTGTCCTGGGTTTCCCCTGCATGTGCATCAAAATTATTGGCACTTTATATCTGGCTGCCACTTTTGGCATTTTTCTGTCAAAGTTCAACGCGGAAACATCGTTGATCAATGATGCTCCCGCTCTGATAGCCGCTTCTGCGACCTTGGATTTTGCCGTATCGATGGAGATGACGGTGCGTTTTATCTTTGACAGCTCTTTTATCACCGGGATCGCCCTCCGGATCTCTTCCGCCGCGCTTACCGGAAGCGCTCCGGGTCTTGTTGATTCCCCGCCGATATCGATGATATCAGCACCTTCCGCGATCATCTTCCTGCCCTGCTCCACCGCATCCTCGAACTTGATGAACCTTCCGCCGTCAGAAAAGGAATCCGGGGTTACGTTCAATATGCCCATTATGTATGTGCGTTTGCCAAAATAAAAAGTCCTTCCGCCGATCCTGATCGAAACTGGGATGCCGTCATGGTTCGCCATCGCTTCAGCTATCCCGGCAGCAAGATCCTTAAGCCCGAAATACTGACGTTTTAATTTTATGAGAAGGCTTCTGAACTGTGCCTTTGTACCGAATATCAAAATATCGGTCGTCTTTATCGAATGGTTCACTGCTCCGTAAGCTGTTGCCGCATCGCCCCCGCACGAAAGCATGTCCTGCTTGATTATATTTGCTGATGTCACGGGAACGCCCTTGATCTTTACGATGCGGAAGTCGGCCTTCGGCGCCATGATGGAGATACCCGTCCTATGGACGCCAATGCGCTCCATCTCGTTGAGGATTATATTTTTACCCAAATCTAATATCGTTACTATATTTTTCATGATATATATCCGGAGTACCCCACATTTAAATGTGGGGATTCACACTACAATTTTTCCGCACTTAACTTTACCACACTTCTTGTCTTGGGAGTCACTTTTGCTTCTTCGGATATCCTGTACCCCACTATCCACACGATCTTTTTGCCGTCATCAAGGACCGGTATGCTGTCCCTCTTTTCTCGGTCGATCTTGCTGTTGACGAATATATCCTGGAGTTTTTTGCTCCCTCCAAGCCCAAGAGGCGAAAAAACATCGCCGTCCTCTCGGCTCCGAACGAAGAGGGGTTTGCCGATCTTATCATAGTCCAGATAAGCCATGTACGGGTCTTTCTTTGTAAGCTGCGACCTCGGGACATGGTCAACAACCTCTGCCTCAATGATGAACCCCGCCTCCCCCGCCCTTGCCTGTCCCGGGACCTCAAGCTTGTGAGTGAAAGGTCTTACCTCTTCTTTTGCGGCTTTTGACCTTGAGAACTTCAATGCTCCCTTTCTTACATATATATACATTCCCGGCAGGTCAAGTTCACCGCTGCCTTTATTCAGCATCCCGATAATGTCTTCAATGTGCACGAAAGAAATATCTATAAGGTCCTTCTTCACGAATTCTATTGCATGCCTTATTACCCCCGCTTTAAGCGATGTCTCAAGTGCCAAAAGCTTCGTTATATCGAGGGTGACCTCTTCTGGCTTTTTCAGCAATACCATGCTATCAAAAGCTTCCTTTGACATCCGCTCAACAAGATCACTGTCCGCTCCAACTGCATGGATCGTGCGCAGCAGCGCATCCTCAATTTTAGTATTGTACCTTTTAAGGGCCGGCATAAGTTTGTGCCTTATGCTGTTCCTGAGATATTTTGTGTCAAAATTCGTCCGGTCCGATCTTGCCTTCACCTTTATCGAGCTCAAATATTCTTCTATTTCTTTCCGCAACGATCCGATAAGCGGCCGCACGATCTTTCCGCGTACAGGCGGTATCCCCTCCAGGCCTTTCAATCCGGCGCCTCTTAACAGTCTCATCAGGAACGTCTCAACATTATCGCTCGCAGTATGACCAAGCGCGATCCTGTTCGCTCCCACTTTTGCCGCAGCTCTTTCAAAGAATTCATATCTTATCCGCCTTGCCGCATCTTCCAGGTTCATTTTATTCTGTTTCGCGAAACCCGGGACATCAAAGTCTTCCACAATGCACCTTATGCCCAGCTTCCCGCACATTTCGCGGACGAACTTTGCGTCAAGGCCCGATTGCCCCTTCCTTATCTTATGGTCCAGGTGAGCAACGTAAAGTTTTAGTCCGAGTTTTTTCTTGAGGTCGTTCAATATATATAAAAGCGCTGTCGAGTCGATACCTCCGGATACGCCCAGAAGGACCCTGTCGCCCGCCTGCATCATTTTATATTCCCTGATAGTTCTGAGGATCTTATCTTCGATCATTGGATGTTATGAAAGATCAAAAGTTCTTTTTTGTCAGTTCCGTGATGTAAGGGATGTCGAAATAATCCCCGTTATAAGCGCGAAAGCCGCAGTAAAGAGAGTATATCCACAGCAAAAAGACCAGTATGGAAGAAAGGGAATCCAGCAGGGCAAAATATATCCCCAGTGAATCCATAAAATTTAAAAGGACCCTGATGCCGATCCATACCACAAGTATCCCTATCCACAGGAAGAGAGCCTGGGCCCCATGGTAGCCCACGAACGCGTCCTTGCGCTTATCGGATAATATGATGTATATGGACGGGAAAAAGACCGCGTAGGCAAAGCCAGCCAATATCCTGTCGTCGCTTGTCATGTTCGAATACATTATTTGCCTTTCTCCTGTTCCTTGTTCGCGCCATTGCCTTCTGTATTAAGCAATAAGACCGCGGCGGAAAGGACGGTAGTCCATACGCCTCTTTGTCCGATCGCGCTCTGGGAAACGTTCGAGGTCCTTACTATCTTGTCCGAAAGCTTCCATTGCTCCTGCCTTTCATCCCAGGAAGAGTCTTCGTCAAAAGGAATGCCGAGCGTCGTGGCCAACATTTGCGCCGCTATATCCTCGGCGTACTCCCCGCATTCCTCGTCGGTCATTCCAAGTCCGTGGTGTTCGCTCAGGTATCCGTAGGTGCTAGAATCCGACGGCAGCGCCATGCCCACCGACGCTGATATGAGCCTGTGGGCTTCGTTGGTATCGTTCCTGGACATGACTATGAAAGTTATCTCGCCGGGATTTATCATTTTTAATCCCTGTTCCCTGGTCACCAGCTTGCAGTTTGGAGGAAAGATGCTCGAGACCTGAACAAAGTTAACTGCCTGAATTCCCGCATCGCGCAGGGCCATCTCAAAGCTGGCAAGTTTCTCTTTGTGTCTTCCGACACCTTTCGTCAGAAATATCTTATCAGGTACAAGAATATTGCTCATTTGATCTCTATTTCCTTTTTCTGTGGCTAAATACGTTTCACCACAAACCATGTGATTATACAGAACGTTTTCCATGTGTGCAAAGACAAATATTTATAGAAGCACCCGGGTTCTAAATCGAAGTGCAACACCTAAAGCGATAGAATAAATAGCATAGAGAGGTGTTGCAATGAAGGGATATAAGCATTTAACCCTGGAGGAAAGGGTTATGTTGTTCAAAGGCCTCAGGGACGGATTCTCGATAAGGGATATGGCCAAACATCTAGGTAGACAGGCAAGCACTCTATACAGAGAGCTTTCACGCAATGGTTTTGAAGGGATTGGATATTTGCCTGATACAGCCCAATACAAATCCTCTCATAGAAGAACTAAAGGAAATAAGCATCCGCTCAAATCCCCGGAAATATATCAATATGTTATCACCAAGCTGAAGAAATGCTGGTCCCCGGAGCAGATTAGCAACAGGATCAAGATGGACATGCCAAAGTTCAGCATTCATCATGAAACGATATATTCATACATTTACAGCAAGGAAGCTAAGCATAAGAGATTATTCAAATATCTGAGACTGGCGCGCAAGAGAAGAAGGAAGCAATACGGCAGAAAAGCTCAAAAGGTATTAATTCCTTGCAGAACATGGATTACAGAACGGCCAATATCCGCGAATAAACGACTGGAGATCGGGCATTGGGAGGCGGATTCTATGATGTTCTCAAAACAAACGGCAGCTTTACTGGTTAAAGTTGACAGGTTCACAAGATATACATTGGCGACAAAAATGAAACGAAAAACATCCGACGCGGTTAAAAGCATCTTTCTGAATAAGTTTTCCAGATGGCCGGAAGAGCTAAAAAGAACCGCGTCTGTTGATAACGGCTCTGAATTTGTGAAACATCTGGAAATTACCGAGGCGCTGAATATGCCCGTGTATTTCTGCCATCCTTATTCGTCATGGGAGAAAGGCACAGTTGAAAACACCAATGGCTTGATCAGGCAATATTTGCCAAGATCAACAAACATGAGAAAGCTGCATCAATGGCAAATTGACAAAATTATCAAAGAACTGAATAATAGGCCCAGAAAATGCTTGAACTACATGACTCCGAAAGAGGTTTTTACTAACTACAAGGGTGTTGCACTTCGAAACTGAATCCATGGCAGAAATTGGTGGCGACAGCGATAGAGTTTGTCATTGCTATAAGAAACGGCGTGTAATAAAATGACAGTATGAACAAGGAAAAAGTGCTGTCCAAAAAAGATGCTGCCAAATATCTTGGCTTAGAAGATAAGACATTTGATAACTATTTTAGAAATGCAAAAGAAATCCCGTTCTCTAAAGTCGGCGGCAGATTCAAATTTAAAGAATCCAATCTTAAGGAATGGCTAGACAGTTATAAATGGCGGAGCATAAGCCTAAATATTCACGACTATGCTTTATGCTTAGATTTCGCTTTAGCACAACATTTTCGAGGTTATGTCTTATCTGATTTTGGAACCGCAAGACAAAGAGAGTTTGGCCAAAAGATAACCAATTGGGTTAAAGGACAGCTTGCTGAGGTTGCCGTAAAGAAGTTTCTTGCGAATAATTATGGCGTAGATGTGCAGTTAGATTTCCGCATTTATGATGAAATTGTTCCGCAAGATATTATTGGGATAAAGAGCAAAGGATCATATAGAGATCCCAAAATTAATATAGGCATAAAAGCGTCAAAGCCAAAAAGTGCATTTTTAATTCTCGGTGAAAATGAAGTGCTTCTTGAAGAAAGAAGATCAGATGTTTACATTTTTTGCCGCCCTGATATTCCCGATGATCATTTATTAAGAATAACTCGAGCAGAGGTAATTAAGCTGGTAAAAGGCCAGCCTCACTTTCCAGCATATAAAGATCAAATCCCGCATTTCGAAGATATCCCATGTGAAATCGCAGGGTATTGTTGGATGGAGGAATTAATAAAAGCAAGAAAAATCCCTGGTCAGGAATTTGACGGGTATAGATTCGTAAGAGAATCTGGGTTGCTCCATAGGAATAAAAAGGATTGGGAATCATTAATTAAGCGGCTATAGTTAATGCTTTAACTTTTCTAGTTTTCTTCTTTATTTCTTCTTGAGGAACTAATAAATCAATGCTTCCAAATTTCGAAGGCACATGAGGATATTTGATTCCTGCAAAAGTTTTCAGGATTGCTTCAAAGATAGCTAGTGCGGCCTTTGGAGGCACTGCCATTCCAATCTGCTTCCTCACGCTTTCTTTGCTCCCTTCAAAAACAAAATCATCGGGAAACGACTGCAGTCTTGCCCTTTCTCTATTTGTTAAGGCTCTGTTTTCACTCCAATGATAGGTATGTGTGCCGCCTCCGCCGCTCCCGGTGATTGTATAGGAAGGTTTTTCCGGATGGAGACGCTTATATATCTGACTCATTCTTGCTGACTTCACATTTAGCCTCAATCTTGGAGGAAGCCCTTTGTACCAAGCATTTTCCCCTGGAGGAATATGTTTTAACCTCTCAATTACTAATGGAGATTGTTTAGTGATTTCGTTATTTGGCGCATCGCTGGGAATGGGCGGGTCTTCTATCGCCTCCAAAGCTGACACATACTTGTCAGCGGTAGTAGGTGCCGGAACCTTAAAGTGCAAATTAATATCTTTACGAATGCCAACAATTACGATCCTATGCCTCTGCTGAGGAACGCCATACTCTTCAAATTTATATAAATGAGCTGTTAAATTGTAGCCCTTCCCTGCGCTTTCAAGATCGCTTAATATTTGCTTAAAAGCCAAACCATTATTTGCGCTTTGAAGGCCACCAACATTTTCCGCAACAAACCACTTAGGGTTATGAATATTTATTGCTTTAACACCGTAAGTATATAAAGGACCAAATGTTCCCTTAAATCCCTTCTGCTCCCCAACAACACTAAAATCATTGCACGGAAAGCCAAATGCTAATGCATCAAATTTAGGGACTCTTGAAAAGTCGATATTTTGAATTGGCGCACACTCTACAGATGCAGATTCTCCCGAATGAATGTTGCGTTTATAGGTTTTGCATGTATCTTCATCAATATCGTTAGCCCAAACAGACTGAATAGAATATATTGAATTCCCATTCTCCGCTAATGCTGACATAGCGCCGAGTGCAAGCCCGCCAGGGCCACAGAATAGTTCAGCCAACCTAAAAGTAATATAGTTTTTCTTGTTTTTCATATTACATTAGCATTATAACAAGTATTTGGGTTTAATGCAGCTATTTTATAAGCTCCTTAATTATCAGAATTAGCTTTGTCGAGTTTTTTATTTGGCATTCCCAAATAACCCTTACTTTCCATCCCAACTTTTTATTGGCTAAAATATACTTGCTTTGCAGATAGATATTTCTTTGTAGTTTATTTCTCCAATACCGAACATTAGTTTTCGGCATGACGCTCCACTTGCAGTTTTTATGGTGGTGCCAAAAACAGCCGTTAATAAATACAATGAGCTTCTTTTTAGGGATTACGATATCTGGCTTGCCGGGCAAACTCACAACGTGATATTTAGCCTTTACCTTTAGATTTTTCAGGATCCCCTTTACTGTTTTTTCAGGGGTGGTATTTTTGCTTCTTATCCTTGACATACATAGGCTTCTTTTCTTCCTTGTTAAATTATCCATAGCATTGTGATTATACGCCCAGGGAGAAATAATTCAAAATAATGAGTGCTACCAATCAGCGGGCGCCATTTATTAGAGTAGGGTCAAAGGAAAAGAATAAGGAGAAGATGAAGGATTAAGAAAAAATTTGCTATTTTTCTCTTTTCCTTTTTCTTATGTTTTTCCTTAATTCTTTTTCTTATTCCTTATCCTTAAATTTTGCCCCGCAAAATTTACTGGCTGGCCATGAACCATGCGCAAGCTTAGGTTCATGGCTGGGGGCAGATTCGAACTGCCGGCCGATCGGGTATGAGCCGATTGCTCTACCGCTGAGCTACCCAGCCCTACTTCGTCCGCCTCCGGCGGACTTCGAAGGGCTTATCCCTTCGATTACCAAATTATATCAAATTACTGAGCTTTGTTCTCCGAAGTCTTGTCGTAGGAGAATATCCAACCAAAACATTTACCGCTGCTTGTCCTACGAAGCCCGAAGGGCGAAGTAGGAAGCTACCCAGCCATGAACAGACTACCCAGCCAACCTCATTAAGCTCACGATCCCCTCACGGATGAACTTGACCGCGATGGCCGCAAGTATTATCGCCATCACCTTCCCTATGATCTGGGAACCTGCGCGACCCAGCTTATCATATATAATATCCCCGGAATAAAGTACGATCCCGCTAAGCAGGAAGTTAATTGCCACAGCCGTAATAACGACCCATATCCCGTACATCCCGATAAGCACCATGGAAGAAGTGATCGCTCCCGGGCCGACAAGCAAAGGACAGCCAAGCGGAACTGCTCCCACATTATCCCCCTGATTTACCTCTACAAAATGCCCCCGTAACATGAAAATGGAAATCACGAGCAGCAAGATTCCCCCCGCTACCTTAAAATCATCAAGGCTTATCATGAACAGGCTGAGTATCCATGTTCCCGCCAGGACAAATAATAGCAGAAGAAGGAATCCCACGTATAAAGCCTCGACGAAAGTGTCCCTTCTTTCCTTAGCGCTCATTCCTTCTGTCAATCCCATGAATATCGGGAGGTTCCCGAGAGGATCGATAATTATGAAAAGCGCTACTACCGCCTGCAAAAGTTCGTTTGATAAGTTCATTTTTAACTGTTTGAAAATTATACACAATGATTATTGCAATATCAAACAATGTTTGATAAAATCCAGGAAAGTCAGGAGGAATCTTATGGCAGAAAAGGCAAAAGTATTGATAGTTGATGACCAGAACGGCGTGCTTGAGTCGTTCAAGGAAATATTGAGGATAAAGGATTACGAGGTCGCCGGCTTCCAGACTGGCAAGGAAGCTATCGAATCGATGAAAGCCGCGAAATATGACTTTGCGTTCGTTGACCTTAAAATGCCGGAAATGGACGGTATTGAGGTCCTCAAAAAGATCAAAGAGAACGATCCGACGGTGGAAGTGATAATAGTCACGGCTTACGCGTCCGAGGAATCTTTCGCCAACGCCATCACCCTGGGGGCCATGGAATATCTCAGGAAACCCTTCCTTATGGGAGAGGTTTACGCTCTCGCGGAACGCGCGCTACGAAAACGAAGAGAGAAGCTGGGGACAGCTAAATAATCAGTCGATACCCACCCTTATTACGCTGCGGATCCTTTTAACCACAGGAAGCTTTGATATTATTTTCAGCGCGGCTTGAATATCTTTTTCCTTGTTCTCGTGCAGTATTATCACGATCTGGGCCGTTCTGCCCTTGGACTCTCTCTGGACCACTTCCTGAATGCTCACCTTTTTCCTGGCAAAAACGCCCGAGATGCCTGAGAGAACGCCCGGCATGTCAGGGGCTTCAAGCCTTATGTAATACCTGCTCCTGATGTCGCCGATATCCCTCATCTTCATCTTGTTCTCTTTCGGATAATACGGCTCTTCCACGCAGCATCCCAGTTTCTTTGATATTTCAATGACATCGGACAGAACTGATGACGCCGTAGGAAATCCGCCGGCGCCCTTGCCGTAGAACATGGCGTCCCCCATTGCGTCCGTTCTGACGAAAACAGCATTGAAGTTATCGGAAACTTTGGCCAGCGGATGATCCGCGGGGACAAGGGTGGGGTGGACCCTTACCTCCAGCCCGGCCTTGCCGATCTTTATTATGGCGAGCAATTTGATCACATAGCCGATCTCTTTGGCATATTCGATGTCTTCCTGGGAGATCTTTGAGATGCCTTCACGGTATATGCGGCTCACGTCCACGAAAGACCCGCTTGCGACATATGCAAGTATCGCGGCCTTATACGCGGCATCGCTTCCGTCTACATCCATTGATGGGTCCGCTTCCGCGAATCCTTTTTTCTGCGCCTGAGAAAGAGCCCCGTCAAAGCTCAAGCACTGTTTCGTCATCCTGGAAAGTATGTAGTTCGTTGTCCCGTTGACTATGCCGGAGATCTCAAATATCCGGTTCGCGGCAAGGCATTCCCTTATGGAATGAAGGATAGGGATGCCGCCGCACACGGCGCCTTCAAAGAGAACGTGCACGCCCGCTTTGTTTGCGGCCTCGATTATCTCCCGGCCGTGCTTTGCGATGACCTCTTTGTTCGAGGTCACGATGTGCTTGCCGTTCTTTATCGCCTGGAGGATCAACTTTTTCGCGGGATCCACTCCGCCGATGCATTCAATGACGATCGGTATTTCCGGGTCATTGATCACCTCGACTGCATTCCTGGTATAAGCCCTGCCGGCTATATTTCTCTTGTCGCGGATATCAGATGCCTTTTTTATCTCTATACTGATCCCGGTTTTTTCCGCAATAAGTTTCCCGTTCTTCTTCAATAACCGTATCACCGAAGAACCGACATTGCCGATACCAATAACTCCAACTTTCACGTTATTCATATTTGATGCTGTCCTTAATCAAAAAGAGAACTTATCGACATGTTCTCGTAGCTTCTCTTTATAGCCTCGGCAAATAAAGAGGCGACAGAAACTATATTCAGTCCCTTGATGGACTTACCCGCGGTCGGCAGCGTGTCTGTTACAACAACCTCCCTGAATCTCGCGCCGTTCATTTTCTCCGCCGCCGGGCCGGAAAATAAGCCGTGGGTCGCGGCAAAATAAATTTCATCTATGCAGCCCTGCTCCCTCAGTATGTCCACCCCTCTTGTGGCAGTCCCCGCGGTATCTATCATGTCGTCGATTATTATGGGAGTTTTCCCTTTTACATCGCCGACAACATGCATGATCTCCGCCTTCTGGTGTTCGGGGCGTGTCTTATGCAGTATGACGAGTGATGTCCCCAGCCTGTCGCTTAACTTCTTGGCGGTTTTTGCCCTGCCGGTATCAGGCGCCACCACCACCGGATTCTTGAGTTTTTTCTCTTTCAAGTAGCTGGCAAGGATCGGCATCGCGGTCAAATGATCCACCGGCAGATTGAAGAATCCCTGTATCTGGTCCGAGTGCAGGTCCATGGTTATGATCCTGTCGATCCCGGCGGTGGTCAGCAGGTCAGCAATAAGCTTGGCTGATATCGGCTCTCTGGAAGCGGACTTTTTATCCTGTCTGGCATAACCGAAATGCGGTATCACGGCAGTAATGCTTTTTGCCGATGCCCTTTTCAGCGCGTCCACCACAATGAAAAGTTCCATCAGGTCCTCGTTGACTTTTTGTGTGCAGGTCTGGATCACATAGGCCGAGGCACCCCTTACATTATCAATAAGCCTCGCGTAGATCTCACCGCCGGTGAACCTTGATATATTGATCTTTGAAAGGTCTTTCCCCAGTATCTTCGCTATTTTCTCGGAAAACTCAGGATGCGATGTGCCCGAAAATATCTTCATTTCACTGTTTGGCAAGTTTGCTCCTCCTTCTGGAATTAGATGACCTGATTATATCAACTTACACGCTAGCCTTCAATCCCCACGCACTGGCGCCGATTATCTTAACTTTGACTATTTTCCCGACTTGTTCATCTGTCACCTCAAAGTTCACGACCTTATTGCCCCTGGTCCTTCCTCCGCCTTTTCCACAAACAAGGACTTCCAGTTCTTTCCCGACCAGCGCCTTATTGCGGTTTAATGCCGACGCTTCCACGACCCCCATCATGCGGTGGAGCCGCTCTGACCGTACCTCTTCTGAAAGCTGCCCCTCCATTTTTTCCGCGGGTGTCCCCGGACGCGGCGAATAGCTGAAAGTGTTGACCAGGTCAAGCTCAAGTTCTTCAATAAGCTTGAGCGTGTTCATGAATTGCTCCTCCGTCTCCCCTGGAAAACCCGCAATGGCATCAGATGTGATCGTCGCCTCGGGTATTTTTGATCTGATCCTGCCGACAAGTTTCCTGAAATGATCGGCCGTATATCCGCGGTTCATCATTTTCAGTATCTCGTCATCGCCGGATTGGAGCGGTATGTGGAAATACTCGCAAACTTTGGGCAGGTCTCTCACCGCTTCGATTATCTCATCGCTCATGTCTCTCGGATGCGAGGTAATGAATCTGATCCTCTCTACCCCATCAATTTCATGGACTTCTTTCAATAATCCCCCTAACCCCTTACCCCTAACCCCTGACCCCTTGTAGCTATTCACATTCTGCCCCAGCAAAACCACTTCCTTGAATATTTTCTTGTCGAGCCCTTTAATCTCCTCAATGATATCTTTAACCGGTCGGCTGATCTCTTTTCCCCTAACATACGGGACAACACAATATGAACAGAAATTATTGCAGCCGAACATTATTGTCACGAACGCCTGGGTAGAGGGGATCCTTTTGGCCGAAACTGACGGATATTCGCCGCAGTGCTCGCCCGTTGATATCACTTTCTGGCCGCCCTGCCTGATCTCTTCTATGAGCTGGACAACGTGGGCTTCCTGCCCGGGGCCGACGACCAGGTCGATGAACGGCAGTTTCTTGAATATCTGATCTTTGTCCTTTTCCGCGATGCAGCCGATGATGCCGATTATCCTGCCCGGTTTTCTCATTTTCGGGGCAACAAGCCCGAGCGCGTAGCCGAAAGCCTTATCTTCCGCTTTCTGCCTAACGCAGCAGGTATTGATGAGTATTATATCGGCGTTTTCGGGTGAATCGGCTTGAGAATAACCTGCTTTATCAAGCAGTCCGGCCATGACCTCCGAATCATTCACATTCATTTGGCATCCGTAGGTTTTAATAAAATATTTAGGCATAAAAGGTGATTATACTTCTTTTCGCGGAGGATTTCGACGGCCCTTATTACGGCGGGAGATCTATTTAATGATATTTATTAGTCGTCGAGCTGGATCCTTGTCTGATATGCAAAACCATCTAACTGTTCAAATGACATTCCCAACACCCTAGTAATTAAGTCCGCTTTGTTTCCGCTGACATTTAACTTAACATTTACTTCCCCGGAAGGGCCAAACCTGCCTGTGCTTGCTATGGAAAATCCCTCCCTGATCTTAGCAGCCAAGCGAGGTTCAGGCATTGTGCAGAATATCTTATCAGGAGGCAGGCTTAAAGATATCTTTACGCCCTGCTCCTGGAGCGGAACAATATGAACATCATACATGCGTTTCAAAACCTGGGTAACGTCTAATTTTTCGGGCTTTAAGGTGCCGTTCAATCCCATTTTTGCCAAAGGAAAATTGAACATCACCATTTGGATCGAGCCAAGTATTCCCTGGATCTTTTCTCGCGCCTCTTCTTTTGTGCCGATATTTTTCAGTGAGGCAACACAGGAATAATAATCTTTTATACTCTCGATAGTGCTGTCTTCCCAAGCATGGATCAATAAGTCATGCAAAGTTTTAAATCGCTGCGATATTGCCTCTTGCAGCTTTTCCGGAATTGCTTTTGACTCAACTACAGCATCCCCAAGCAACTTCTCATCCGAAGCTGAAAATAAGCCGGAATTCTTATAAAGAAATATATCTATGGTTTGTTTGCATGGTTTGCCGATTATTTTATCCCACCATGTATGGCAAACCGAGGATATACCGAGTTTTTTAATAAGCTCTTTGGCTTCCGTTTCATCCAGATCGTTGGCCATTACTATGGCCGGATCCGGGGCCAAAAGGAGTTTTTTCACCTCAAAGAAATAACTAATAAATTGCTCTCTTTCATGTTGGGAAAATCCATGCAGATAGATCGATCCTTCTATGAATATCGCGGCTCTATTTGCATTTAACTTCCGGCATAGGCCATTAAGATATTCCTCTATTTCCCGCCTTTCACCGGGCACGTCAAATCCCATCCAGTATTCGATATCTAATATTCTTCTTTTGATGGTTTTTAATGTTTCAATCCTTGCCTCAAGCTGCTCAAAGGGCTGCCCCTTGAAAGCCTCGATGCCTTTTTCATCAAGTACATGAAGTCCGTCTTCAAGGGCTGTCTTGAAAAGCGATAATTCCTTTTCTGCTTTTTCATATAAGCGGATAGACATATCTTTTGCCGCTTCCGGTGAAAACCTCTTAAGCTCAAAATTCGGCAATCTATCGATCTCAAAAGTTTTTGGCGCCTGAGAAGCCATCGGAGGTTTTGTTTTTACAAAAGAGGGCGCACGGCGCGTATTACCTGCAAAAGCAGGCCCCCCTTGCCTTTTATAATTAAATCTGCTGAATTGTGGACCTGATACCATACGTATGGTTATCGAAGGTTTCTCGCGGAAATTTCAGTGGAAAACGGGATTTTAAGGCTGCTTCTTGCCCTCTCCGATATGCTCGAACTTGTACGATGCCTTTGACAGCCTTTTATAAACCTGCGTATCGTTGCTCAGTTTGAATGGTATCTCTATCATCTTTGAGAAGCCCTCCCATATGCCGAACCAGCCCAGCGGCATGAAGATGATGCCGACAAGCTCAAGCGTCAATTTATCAAGCTTTTGGTAATATGCGAGAAAGGTCAAAGCGGCCAGAAGCATCATCCCGAACACTACATATATGCCGCCCCTTACCCTTAGATCATCGATGGTCTTCTTATATCTTAAATATTTCTGGTGAAAATACCTGTTCAGCCTTGATATTATTTTCTTCTCCGCTGCCGGATCCTCGATCGCCTTAGGCGCCACAAGCACCACATCGTACTTCCCTTTCGGGCTCTGCCTGTGCCGGTGGCCAAGTTCATTGATGAAATCCTCTGAAAGGTCGCGGTCAAGTATGTCCCGGGGGTCAAAGTCGGAGAAGATATCATCATATGTGTCGATCGCGATGGATATCGCGTTTATATCGTCCAGGCGCTGTTTTATTGCTGCTTCTGCCATTACTTTATCAGCCTTCTCTTCATCAGCTTGACCCCGCCTACAAAAGCAATGACCTCGACTACAAAAAGAACAAGGAAGTTGAACGCAAGGCCGGGAGAAGTTGTACCGGAGTATACCGCCCGTGAGATATTCACAGCGTGAGTTAGAGGCATGAACTGCGAAAGGGATTGTATCCACCCAGGGAACTTATCCAGAGGGAAGAACACTCCTGAGAAGAACAGCATCGGCGTCACCACAAGCTCCGTGTAATAGCTGAAGAAATCAAAATTCGGTGAATATGATGTAACGATCATCGATAGCGAGGAGAAAAGCACGCCAACGAACATCATCAGGACCATCAGGAGAAGAAGGTTGATGAATGACACGGGAAGAATCCCCATGAAAGCGGAAACGATCAGCATCAGTGTTCCGCTTATCATGCCCCGGAAAGCGCCCCAGGCGATATCCCCCGCTATCGCGTCCTCCGCGGAAACCGGCGTGGCGATAAGGGAATCGTAAAGCTTCTCATGTATCATTTTTACGAACGTCCCGTACAGGCATTCGAACGTGGAAGACATCATCACGGAGGATATCAGCACGCCGGGAACAAGGAAATAAAGATACGGCCTGCCGCCGATAAATCCCATGTACGCTCCCATGCCTACGCCAAAGGTGATAAGGTAAAAGAACGGCTGGCCCAGGCTCACCAGGAATGTGGTGAATATGAACCTCTTGTATGATATGAGATTCCTTAAGAAAACATAATAGATCCTGTAAGAAAGGTTCATTCTACCAGGCTCCTTCCGGTCAGTTTAAGGAAAACATCCTCGAGAGTGGCGGGCCGATTGAGAAAATTGGTCAGCTTAAGGTCGACCACTTTTTTTTTCAGGTCCTGGCCGTTCTTGCAATAGAAGTATAATGTGTCCCCCACTCTTTCATGCCCGCAGCTGGAATCGGAAAGGAGATGAATAAGCTTTTCGTCCTCCTCCTTGGGGATCCTTATCTCGATCACTTCTTTCCCTATCTCATCCTCGATCAATCTTTCTGGAATGCCTTCCTTAAGTATCTTACCTTTATACATTATCACTATGCGGTCGCAGAGCTGCTGGGCTTCCTCCATGTACTGCGTTGTCAGTATCAATGTCGCGCCCTGGCGCTTCAGCTGGCGCAGCCTCTGCCATATCAGGTGCCGCGCCTGAGGGTCCAGCCCTGTGGTGGGCTCATCGGCGATGATCATCCTGGGATGATTAAGCAGCGCTCTTGCAACAAGCAGCCTTCTTTTCATGCCGGTGGAGAGTTCATCGATCTTGCTGTTCTTTTTTCCCTCAAGCTCAACGAACTTCAGGAGGTCCGCCACCCTTTCTTTTGCCTGGCGCTTCGGGATGTCAAAGAAATTAGCGAATACCATGAGGTTCTCGAGTACGGTAAGGTCTATGTCCAAAGTGATCTCCTGGGGTATCACGCCTACATTCATCTTGATCTTGCGGTTGTTTATGCTGGCGGGCGTCCCCCCCACGGTCAGCTCCCCGGAAGTTACAGGGGAAACACAATGGATCATTTTCACGGTGCTGGTCTTGCCGGCACCATTAGGGCCAAGGAAACCGAAGCATTCTCCTTCGTGTATCTCAAACGATATGCCATTAACAGCGATAAGCTGCTTGAATTTTTTTGTAAGATTTTTTGCGGCTACAAGCACTTTTGACATAATTCCTAGTATAGACCAAAAAAGAAAAAATAAAAAGCGCCCCAACTTTTCAGCTGAGGCGCTTGCCCCGCCAAAGGCGGGGCTTGTCCTGCAATTAGTGGAACTAACTACATGCGATTGAAGTCTCGGCTTCCCCTGTCGCGTCTCGGACCGCCTTCGGTCTTCGGTCTTGCTTCATTGACTGTGACCTCGCGGTCGCCCCATTTATAACCGGTCATTCCGGTAATGGCCTTTTCCGCGTCAGCGTCTTCCATGTCAACAAACCCGAAACCTCTGGATTTGCCCGAGAACTTATCGTTAACCACCCTGGCGGATATCACGGCGCCGAATTCCGCAAATTTTGCTTGCAGATCGGCATCCGTAACTGTCCAGGGAAGGTTGCCTACAAATAAACTCTTCATATGGTGATATTTCTCCTCATTGATTTTTCTGCGATCATTAATGGAACAGTGGGGCACAAAACTTTGTGAGGACCACTAGCAAACAATGGTGCAGAGCCTTTTGTCTTTGAAACTCCATTAACTTCGACCTTTAACATTAACAGCGAGGGATTATGCCACAGAGGATGATCGTTGTCAACTGATTTTTTTCTGCTATACTGCCCCATCATGGCACAGGAATTCTCATTTGACATAGTTTCAAAGATAAATATGCAGGAACTGGACAACTCCATAAACATGTCCATGAAGGAGATATCCCAGAGGTTCGACTTTAAGGGGAGCATAAGCGACATAAAGAACGAGGAGAACAAGAAAATAGTCGTCACCTCCGATGATGAGTTCAAGCTGAAGAACGTCATCGACATACTGCAGAACAAGCTTGTGAAGCGCGGAATATCGCTCAAGTTCCTGGATTACGGCAAGGTAGAGTCGGCTCTTGGCGGGACGGTAAAGCAGGAGATCACCCTTAAACAGGGTATCCCGCAGGAAAAAGCGAAGCAGATAAACAACATGATCCGCGACAAAAAATTGAAGGTGCAGACCCAGATACAGGGTGATCAGATAAGGGTTACGAGCAAATCAAAGGATGAACTTCAGACCGTTATACAGGCACTGAGAGCTGCGAACCTCGATATTGAGCTCCAGTTCGTGAATTACAGGTAGCCTGATTATCTTTTCTCGGCACTATCCGCCTCAAAAGAATACATTATCTTGGGTTTTCCTTTTTCATCCTTTATTTTCGAGATGGATACAACCTTGCATTTTTTAAAGATCACACTCTCGTTCTTTTCGCTCACATATTCTAACTTAAAGCAATAATCCTTTTTACAGCTGTTCTCAATAACTTGATTGGGTTTGGATGTTATTATGAAACCTCTAATGACATTTGTAATATAGGACATGAACGGCCCGTTATCTGCATCTCCAGTGCTTACATTCTCCCTGCTTATGCTGTATTTAAAGTCCCAATCTCCGTGAATCGCCAGATCATTTACGAATAGAGCCTTTTGTCCGCGGGTAACGTTAACTTTAATGGCAGGGGACGGGTAGCAGGCGATCGCCGTTGCGAAACAGATCATAAGCAAAACCAGCAATCCCCTCTTTATCATGACAAGGCAGCATATTAGACCATTACATTATATAAATCAAGCCGGTATGTCCGCTTGACCGTTGACAATATTTTACAGCTCTTGTATAATTGCCGGGTTATGTACGCGATAATCGAAACTGGCGGAAAACAATATAAGGTTGAAAAAGGCTCTGAGCTTGATGTAGAGCTCCTGTCGGGGAAAAAGGCAGGGGACGCGGTTTCCTTCGATAAAGTCCTTCTCCTCTCAAAGAAAGGCGCGATCGAGGTAGGCGCTCCTTTCATAAAGGATGCTCATGTGGAAGGCAAGGTCCTGTCCATCGGCAAAGATAAAAAGGTCACCTCGTTCAAATTCAAAAGGAAGACCAATTATCACAGGACCATCGGGCACAGGCAGAATTACTCAAGGATCAAGATAGAATCCATTAAAGGAGAGTAGGCAATGGCACATAAAAAAGGCGGCGGCTCAACAAGGAACGGCCGCGACTCAAATTCACAAAGGCTCGGAGTAAAGGCCTACGGCGGGCAGATCGTCACCGCGGGCAGCGTCATTCTGCGTCAGCGCGGGACAAGGTTCATGCCCGGCAAAAACGTCGGCCTTGGGCGCGATGACACCCTTTTTGCAAAAGCCTCCGGTAAGGTGGAATTCTCCGGTTCAAAAGTAAGCATAATCCCCTAGGTAAAGGTTCAAAAACCCGATTATATGCCTTTCATAGATGAAGCGGAAATCACTGTTAAAGCGGGCGACGGCGGCAACGGCTGCGTCTCGTTCCGGCGCGAAAAATTCATCCCCAAGGGCGGTCCGGACGGCGGCGACGGCGGCCGCGGCGGCGACATTACCATTCTGGCAGATCAACACATCAGGACCCTTCTTGATTTCCGATACAGGAAAAATTATGAAGCTCAGCGCGGCGCGCATGGCGAGGGGAAAAGGAAGTCCGGCCGTGACGGAAAAAGCATTCTTATAAGGATCCCTTGCGGCACACAGATCTTCAATATCGAGAACAACGAGCTGATACATGACTTTGTGGATGATGGCGACAGTTTATTGATCGCTCGCGGCGGAGATGGCGGTTACGGTAACGATCATTATAAATCATCAACTAACCAGGCACCGAGGAAAGCTCTGCCGGGATGGCCGGGGGAAGAGAAAAAGCTGAGGCTTGAGCTCAAACTTCTGGCTGATGTTGGCCTTGTGGGCTGCCCAAATGCGGGGAAGTCATCTCTTCTTGCAAGGATCTCAGCGGCAAAACCAAAGATAGCCCCCTACCCCTTCACCACTAAGGAACCGAATCTTGGGATAGTCAAAGTTGAAGAATTCAATAGTTTTGTTGCTGCCGATATCCCGGGACTTCTTGAGGGAGCGCACAAAGGCAAAGGGCTTGGCGACAGGTTCCTCAAACACATCGAGAGGACCAGTGTTCTTATACATATTATAGATGCCGCCGGAGTGGATGGCCGCAAGCCGATCGATGATTACCACACTATCAATAATGAGCTTGATTCTTACAGCCCGAAGCTGTCAAAACTTCCGCAAATCGTGGCACTTAATAAGATGGACCTGCCGGAAGCCAAGGAGAATTTGAAGGAGTTCGAGAAGGAAGGAATTGAGTTCTTACCGATATCCTGTGCTACAAAAGAAGGAATTCAAAAGCTGATCTATAAGACCGCTGAAAAACTTAAGCAGTAATTGTTAGCGAGACATGCATGCCTATGTTTTTTCTGCTGCCAGGGCCATTTCGATATCTTTAGAAAGCGGGTCCCCGGCTCCGAGGATTTCTTTTATATGTTTTAAAGCAACGCCTAAATATATCTGCACTGTATGATAAGGATCGGTTTTATAGGCATTTATTAATACAGGTACCATAGCCTTATCGAAATAACCCTTTTCAATTATCAGCGCATTCAAAGCCATGGCAGCACACCCGCGCGCTTTCTTATATGGATCATTCTTTAATGTTCTTATCAACGCCGGTGCTGCGGTTTTATCTCTGTTCGCAAATAAAGCCCAGGCGGCATTCGCGCGCACATCCTGATCCGGATTTTTCTCCATTATTTCTATCAGTGCCGGCACCACGGTTCCGTCGTGCTCGCCAAGGCTGCCTAAAGCTGACATGGCGCGCATACTCGCATTTTTATTTTTGGCATTTTTCAATACTTCCAACAATGCCGGCACAATGGGATCTTTTAACATGGCTATGTTTTTGGGGCCGATTTGCGCCAAGCCATCTGCAGCTGCGCTCACCACTGCGCTGTCTGAATCATTATTCAAGGTTTCTATCAATGCCGGCACGGTATAACTGTTCCAGCCAATATCAGATAAAATCCTGGCGGCAGTTTCTCGCACCTCTGGATCCGGATCGTTCTTCAGTTGATCGATATAGCGGGCGACCTCCAGCTCGTATAAGCCTATACAATATCCCGGCTTAGTGCTTTGTAAATACTTAAGATATCCCGCCAAAGTAATTTCTTCTTTATTACCTCGATCAGCCTTACGAAGCTTGTCGTATTCAGCTTTCTCGTTCGGTTTATTCTTTTCGATGCGGTAATTCTCCCCGCTCAACTTCCTGAAATCGTTGGTGATTTTACCCATATCAACAGATACCATAATAATTCTCCTCCTTATAATATTACTTTCTATCGAGGCTTTACTCCCCTATTATATATATATCGACAAATTTGCCTGAAAATTTCATTGGTGACCTAAAAGCCTTGTCTTTGCACCTCCAGTCTTGAGTATTGAATCTTGAACCTTGAACCTCTATAATCACTCCACTATGAGCAAATACAGGACAATTATCATCAAGATCGGCTCTTCATCGCTTACAAACAAGCAGGGAACCCTTGATACGGCGAACCTGGCGCGCATTGCGGGGGAAGTGGCCGAGCTGATAAAGTCAAAGAAAAAGGTGATAATCGTCACCTCGGGCGCGATCGTTTCCGGCACGGAACAGCTGAAACTTGGAAGAAAGCCCAAGACGATACCCGAAAAACAGGCCGCGGCGGCGGTCGGCCAGGGATTGCTCATGAGGCAGTACGCCAAAGCATTTGAGGCGTTCGGCATATCCGTTGCGCAGATACTTCTCACGAGGGATGAGATATCCAACAGGGAAAAATACATAAACACAAGGAACACGCTCAACGCGCTTTTAAGCATGGGTGTTGTGCCCATCATCAATGAGAACGACACGATTTCCATTGACGAGATAAAGATAGGCGACAACGACACGCTCTCCGCCCTTGTGGCAAGCCTCACTGGCGCCGACCTTCTGGTCATACTTACGGATGTTGACGGGTTCATGATGCCCGATGAGGATAATGAGCCGCAGGTAGTCCACGTGATAAATGAGATAACAAAAGACATTGAACAGGCCGCGGGACGCCCCTCCACGCAGGGTGTGGGCGGCATGGTGACAAAGCTCCAGGCCGCGAGGATATGTTCTGACGCCGGGGTGGTAATGGCTATCGGCAATGGAAGAAAAGAGAATGTGATGGCGGACATCATCTCAGGAAAGAAAACAGGAACACTGTTCACGCCAAAAGGCGCTCACATGGAATCAAGGAAGAGATGGATAGCCCAGGGACCTTCGATAAAGGGGACGATCGTGATCGACGGCGGGGCGGAGGGCGCGATCATAAAGGAGAACAAGAGCCTCCTTCCGGTAGGCATAAAGGAAATATCCGGGAAGTTCGACGTGGGCGATTCTGTCTCGATAAAAAATGAGACAGGCCTTGAGATAGGAAGAGGGCTTGTGAGCTACTCAAGCGATAATTTAAAGCAGATCATCGGGCTCAGGTCCGAAAAAGTATCAGAAGTGCTCGGCATTGAATATGTGAACGAAGTTATCCATAGGGACAATCTTGTCTTGATAGAAAAGCCTGCCTGCCGGCAGGCAGGGAACTGAGAAGTGAGTGAGAAAAAGAAATGTAGGGACAGCCTTTATGGCTGTCCGCCTGTCTGCCGACAGGCAGGAAAACACGGACAGGGACCCTCCTTCGTCCGCCTCTGGAGGACTTCGGCGGGCAGGCAAGCCCTGTCCCTACATCAGGAAAAGGAATAATAAAATGAGTGAGGTAATAGAACTTGCCCTGAGAGAAGTCGAAGGGAAAGCAAAGCTGGCAAAAGAAGCTTCTTACCGACTGGCGAACCTATCGACCGACATCAAGAATAAAGCGCTTGATGAAATGGCGAAGGCGATCGATTCCGCGGCTAAGGACATTATCGATGCTAACAGCCTGGACATTGAATCCGCCTACAAGAAGAACACAAGCAAAGCCCTTGTCGATAGGCTGACTATCGACGGGAAAAGGATCGGCGGGATGGTGGAAAGCTTGAAAGTGGTGAGGGCCCTCCCCGACCCTGTTGGAAGGACTATCGCCAAATGGACAAGGCCGAACGGCTTAAAGATCATAAAGAGAAGGGTTCCTCTTGGCGTTATCGGCATAGTCTACGAAGCCAGGCCCAATGTTACGGTTGACAGCGCGGCGCTCTGCCTTAAATCAGGCAATGCGGTAGTCCTGCGCGGCGGATCTGATGCCATAAACTCGAACATCATACTTGCGAAACTTATATCTGAAGCCGCAACAAAGTCGGGCGTTCCTAACGGCGCGATCAACCTGATCGAATCCACAGACAGGGAATCGGTGACCGAAATGCTCAAGCTGAACAAGTTCATTGACGTGATAATCCCCCGCGGCGGCGCCGGATTGATAAAGCACACGATCGAGAATTCGACCATCCCTGTCATAGAGACGGGCGAAGGCAACTGTCACGCGTACGTTGAAGCTTCAGCCGATCTCAAAAAGGCCGTTGAAATAGTTTACAACGCGAAAGTACAGCGGCCATCAGTCTGCAACGCGATCGAGACATTGCTTGTGGATGAAGCTATTGCAGCCGAATTCCTGCCGGTTGTTTTCAAACGCTTAAAAGAAGCCCATGTGGAGCTTCGCGGTGATGAAAAAGCAAGAGCGATCGATCCATCGATAAAAGCGGCAACTGAAGAAGATTGGGGAACGGAATACCTTGCGCTGATACTTGCGGTAAAGGTAGTGTCGGGAGTCGATGAAGCGATTAAACACATCAAAACTTACGGGACAAGGCATTCGGAAGCGATAATGACGCGCGACAAAGCCAAGGCGAAGATGTTCACCGATGAGGTGGATGCCGCCGCTGTCTATGTGAACGCGTCAACCAGGTTCACGGACGGCGGGGAGTTCGGCTTTGGCGCGGAGATCGGCATATCCACCCAAAAGCTCCACGCGAGAGGCCCGATGGGATTGAATGAGCTGACCTCATATAAATATGTGGTGATCGGCAGCGGCCAGGTGAGAAAGTAATGCAGCGAATCGGGATAATGGGCGGAACGTTCAATCCTGTCCACAAAGGGCACATCGGGATAGCGGAGGCCGCGCAGCTTAATTACCTTCTTGATAAGGTCATCTTCGTGCCTTCCGGCAATCCTCCTCATAAAACACTTGAATTCATAGCGGACAAGGATGACAGGTACAACATGGTGAAGATGGCGATAAAGGGAAGGAAATCCTGGAAAATTTCAAGGGTTGAGATAGACAGGCCGGGATATTCTTACGCGGTGGACACATTTAACGAGCTCAGGAAAGAATATAAGGGCAACGCCCTCCTCTATTACATAATGGGGCTTGATTCGATCAATGAGATACTTACATGGAAGAAACCGCTTGAGCTTTTCAAGATATGCCAGTTCATTGTAGCCACCAGGCCGGGGGCAAGGATAAGGACGCTCAAGCGCCTGCTAAAGTTCCCGCCCCTCCAGCTGCATGTGGGCCAGATTCACATAATCGAGACAAAATATGATATTTCCGCGTCAGAGATCAGGGAGTCGATAGGGAAAGGCAGGATCCCCGCAAAACTTCTGGACAGGAAAGTGATCGCTTACATAAAAAGAAAAAATATATATGGCTATCCCAAAAAGTAAGATAACCGTTCTTCCTGGCGGCATTAAACTCCTCACGGAAAAAATGGATGAGGTGCGCTCTGTCGCCATGGGCATTGTCGTGGGCGCGGGATCGGGATTGGAAACAGATCCGCTCGCGGGGATATCTCACTTCATAGAGCACATGGCCTTTAAGGGCACAAAAAAGAGGTCCGCGTTCGACATAGCTTCGGAGATGGACGCGGTGGGCGGAAAAATGAACGCCTACACAAGCAAGGAGCTTACCACCTACTATGCCGTGGTCCTGGACGAGCACTTGAATATCGCGGTGGACGTTCTCTCCGACATATTCACCAATTCCGTTTATGACCCGAAAGAAATGGAGCTTGAAAAAGGCGTGATAGTTGAAGAGATAAAAATGTATGAGGATACTCCGGATGAGCTGATCCACGATCTCTTCACGGAGGTCATTTTTCACGGACACCCTCTCGGCAGGCCAACTATCGGCAGCGAGGCCACGGTAAGGTCTATCAATAGGGAGAACATCCTTGATTTCATCAAAACGCTTTACACGCCGGACAATACCATCATCGCGCTTGCCGGCAACATTGAGCATGATGACGCCGTCAGGATGATCGAGCCTGTTTTTTCCGGCATGAAAGGGACGTTCCCGAAAACCAAAAGGACCGCGCCAACAATAAAGAAGGAGAGCCGGTTAAAGAAGAAAAAGACCGAGCAGGTGCACATCTGCCTTGGCACACTTGGCCCGTCGCAGCTGGATGATGACCGGTATGCTTTTTCCTGCCTTGATACCGTTCTTGGCGGAAGCATGAGCTCCCGGCTGTTCCAGGAAGTGCGCGAGAAACGCGGGCTTGCATACTCCATATATTCCTATAATGCCGCGTTAAAGGACTGCGGCCTTTACATAGTTTATGCCGGGACAAGCAAAGAAAATTATAAAAAAGTGATCGACCTGACGATCGAGGAATTCAACAAGGTAAAGAAGAACGGCATTACAAAGGAAGAGCTGGAGAGATCCAAGGAACACATGAAAGGCTCCCTTGTCCTGGGGCTTGAATCAACAAGCAGCCGTATGAGCTACATCGCGAAGTCGCAGTTCTATTTTGACAGGGTCATCACGATCGATGAGATATTCGAGAAAGTTGATAAGGTGACCCTTGATGATGTGGTCAAGATCGCGAACAAATACCTGAAGGATGAATATCTCACTTTGACCGCCATCGGAGATATTGCCGAAAGCGAGCTCCCGAAAGTATGACAAAAAGATTGAAGATCAAGATAATGCAACTGCCGCACGGAAAAGGAGTGCCGCTTCCCAAGTACATGAGCCACGCGGCATCCGGGATGGACTTGCATGCTGCCGTTGAAAGTGATGTGACATTGAAGCCCGGCGAAAGAAAGCTGATACCAACCGGCTTCAAAATGGCGCTTCCAAAAGGTTACGAAGCCCAAGTCCGGCCGCGGTCAGGCCTTGCGATAAAGAACGGGATATCCGTGCTCAATACACCGGGCACGATCGATGAGGATTACCGGGGCGAGGTTGGAGTGATACTGATCAATCATTCCAATGAGGATTTTATAGTGAAAAGATGCGACCGCATAGCCCAGATGGTCATTAACAAAGTTGACCAGGCGGATATCGAGATCGTTGACTCTCTCGATGAAACCCATCGAAGCTCTGGCGGATTCGGCCACACGGGAGTATAATTAACAGCATGATAAAAGTTCTGGTATCCGGCGCTGCCGGCAAAATGGGCCGCGAGGTGATAAGAGCTATCAAGGCTGAAAGCGACATGCAGATCGTCGGAGCGGTTGACATCGCTCAGGTCGGCATTGACGCCGGAATGGATTCGGGAGTTGGACCGCTGGGGATCGAGATAGCAAAGGACCTGAAAACGGAAATATCGAATACAAAGCCAGATGTTGTGATAGATTTTACCCATCCAAGCGTGGCAATGGCAAATGCCAGGACCATCCTGGAAGCAAGAGTTAACGCGGTCATCGGGACAACCGGATTGACCGATAACAATTTGAACGACATCAAGAAGCTCTGTTCATCGAACAAAGTGAACTGCATTGTTGCCCCGAACTTCGCGATAGGCGCTGTTCTTATGATGATGTTCTCAAAGACCGCGGCAAAATACATGCCGAATGTTGAGATAATCGAGCTTCATCATGATAAAAAAGCCGATGCCCCGTCCGGGACCGCCCTTAAAACCGCGGAGCTGATACTTGGCTCGGAGGCGGCAAAAGGCCTCGTAAAGGGAAAGCCCGCCGAGACCGAGAAACTACAAGGCGCGCGTGGCGGCTCCTTGAAAGGCATTCACATACACAGTGTGCGGCTGCCGGGATTCGTTGCGTCGCAGGAAGTGATCTTCGGCGGTGTCGGACAGACGCTGAAGATAAGGCATGATTCCTTATCAAGGGAATCGTTCATGCCGGGCGTCATCATGGCCGTCAGGAAAGTAAGATCGGTTGATGGGCTAGTTTACGGTCTGGAGAATCTGCTTTAAAAAAGGGGTGTTTTAAATGGGTGATCTGCCTCCAATAAGTCCGAAAAATCCCGCAAGTGCAAAGGCTTTATCGGCTTCAAAAACAATGCCGCGGCTACAAATAAAGCCGGAAGATCTGCTCAATAATATCAGCGGAGCCGAAACAGATAATAACGGAATGCATTGGGGCGTGTCTAAGTACCAGGTCGGAAATGTTAAGTCTGTAGCGGTACAAGAAGCTGTAGCGGTCAAGAATGATAAAGGTAAAACTGTTGGATACTGGTGCAACGATCCGGAAACACCTTTCTACGTCTCTTCTGAAGGGAAAATGATAATAGGCGCCGGGAGGTCAATTAATGAGATAGCTGATATTAACGGCATAAAAATGGGGGATCTTTCCAAAGAATCATATATATTAGTAAAGGAAACTGACAGCCCTAAATTATTAGGGGTTGTTTACGTGTCTACTGAGGACAGGACCGCGTTCAACAAGTAAAATATATATTGCGTAGCTCCATAAATTGAACTGGTTTCCCTTTCGTGCTATTCTTTCACCATGCCGCGCTATAAAAAAGTTCTTGCCGAGAACCGCAAAGCGTTCTTTGATTATTCGATAATCGAATCCTACCAGGCCGGAATAGTGCTTAAAGGGACCGAGGTCAAATCGATACGCCTGGGACGCGTGAATCTTAAGGACAGTTTTGCCCGCATCGATAAAGGTGAGATATGGCTTTACAACATGCACATAAGCCCCTACGAGCAGGGCGGCCGCTATAATATGAATCCCATAAGGGAACGAAAGCTTCTGCTTAACAAGAACGAGATGAAAAAGCTGATCGGCCGCGTGCAGGAAAAAGGTTTAACTTTGATACCGCTTAAGCTATACTTGATGGATAACTGGGTGAAAGTTGATCTTGCCCTAGCCAAGTCTAAGAAAATGTTCGAGAAAAGGGAGAAGATCAAGAAAAAGGAAGCTGAGAGAGAAGTTGCCAGGGCTCTATCGGCAAAACTTAAGAAAAAATGAACAAACAAGAAGAGCTCAATTTGAACAAGGACAAAAAGACTTATACAGGAAAGGATCTGATCGAGGCTACAAAAGAGATCCTCAAAGCCGATGATATCGCCGGAAAGCTTCCTGATGCGGTCCTTGAAAAACTGTCCAAGCTTCTTGCAAAAACCGCCATCAAAGGTGACTTGTAATCCGCATTTTGGTATAATCTAGCCGGGTGAAAACATGATAAAGATACCATCAACTGGCCCAACGCCGCCGCCTCCATCGGGCCCTCTTAAAAAAGAGGGGCAGACAGAAGCCGCGCGCCCGCAAGTCCCTGTTCCAAAGGGCGGCGAAAAAGGGTCTGTACTGCCGATGGACTCCCACGCGATGGCCGTTCGCTTTGCCGCCTTGGCAATGGAAGCCAGGGAAAGAGAGCTCTCCATGGCAAAGATAATCGAGCAGGCGATCGAAGAAACAGGAATGACCAACCCGCAGGCCGCGATGGAAGAAGTCAACAAGAGGATGCAAAAAGAGATCGAAGAGGTCCTTAATGACATAAAGAGCAACAAGGAGCTGATGGAAGAAGCGGAAGCCTGGGAAGCTCTCGGGGACTTGCTTGAATCAAATCTTACATCCGAACAGGCCCAGGCATTCATCGACCTCGTGGAAAGCCACATCAAGGGATTGAAGTAATTCAAATATCCTATATGCGAAGGCTATATCCTTGCCGGCTTCAGCACGATCGTGCCGCATTTTCAGGAGAGGTTTATATAAGGCAATGATTGAATTAAATACCCCCATTATTAAACAGATACTTGATAAGTTCCCCGACTGCCTTGATCCGAGAGCAAAGCAGGTAATTGAAATGCGATACGGTATCAATGGCGGCAAAAGCGAAACATTGCAGAAAATAGCCGATTCACTTGGGGTCAGCCGGGAACGAGTAAGGCAGATCGAGAAAAGGGCGCTCAGAAAACTGACGCATCCCTCGAGATTAAAAAAGCTATCGTATATCGTTTGATCAATTCTCAGATATTGAGAATAGGATGAGCATAATACAATTCCTCTTGACAGGACAATTATTGTTGTTACACTTGTAACAAATGTGTTACATGGAGGATTAAATGAAACTTAATTATCCCCTACTCCAAGCGTTAAATTCGAACATTAAGGCCAGGATGATCAAATTCCTGTTGACCCATGAAGCTTCAATGAGCGAAAGGGAGATCGCCTCGGTCTTAAAGATATCCCACATGAGCGTGAACAGGACATTGCGCGAACTGGCCGATCTGAATTTCGTGAATTATATCGCTGTCGGGAAAGCCCATCTTTGGAAAGTGAACCGAAAAAGTTACGCGTTCAAGGCCCTATCCAGATTGATCAAGGGCGTCTCGACCATCAGCGGCCCTATGGAGGACTTCAGGAGATTCCTGCTTAGGAACATGCCAAAAAACCTGGTAAAAAAAGCGGTATTATTCGGATCCGTGGCAAAAGGGACCGAAAGAGCGGACAGCGATATTGATATATTTATACTGGCAAAGAACCCCCGCGCTAAAAGCACGCTTAAGTCCAAAATGGAGGCTCTTTCAGGCCTTTGCTTCGAGCTGTACGGCAACCGCCTCTCGCCATATATATTGACCGAGCGTGAGATGAAGCGGAAAAAGAGCATGCGGCTGATATCGGAAATAAACAAAGGGATTGAGATCTTTCCGGGAAAGGTTAATAGATGACGCCAAAGTTCAATACAAGGGATGTCAATAAGTCATTATACGCGAACTATCTCAAACGGGCAGAAGAATGCCTGTACGCCGCGCGAGATTCTTTTGAGGCCGAAAAATGGAACGCCTCCGCCATAAACGCTATCCATTCCTGCATTGCGGCATGCGATGCCATGTGCGTGTATTTCCTTGGCAAACGCCACTCGGGGGACAGTCACAATGACGCGATTCGTTTGCTTAAAACTATCAGGGAAAATGATGAGGGAATAAATACGAATGCTAATCGCGCATCGAGGATCCTCGGGATAAAAAACATGGCCGAATATGAAGAAAGGCTGATCTACAGGTCCGAGGCTGAAAAGATCCTCAAAGATTGCGAAAGATTCGTTGAATTTGCGAAAAAAAGACTGCCGTCGTTATAGAAAAGTTTGTGTGATGTATATCGTTCATTCAATTCTCATATATTGAGAATAAGAGAAATAGATTACAACAATACGCGATCAGGGGAAAATATGAATAAGGCAAAGGGAACTATTTCAATGCTTCAATTGAATATCATATTACGCGAAAGCGATCCCCTTATCTGGCGCCGCGTGCTTGTGCCAGCGGATCATCACCTTGGACATCTGCATTTTGTCATTCAAATGGCAATGGGTTGGACAAATTCGCATCTGCACCAGTTTAAGATAAGCGGCATAAAATATGCCAGCCCCAACTATGAGGAACTGCCGAACAATGTAAAAAATGAAAAAATGTATAAGCTAAGCGCGCTGCTCAATGATGGATCAAGTTTTCAGTATGACTATGACTTTGGCGACGGCTGGAGACATGATATTGTCGTAGAGAAAGTTTTGCCTCAGGGGAAAAAGGACGCTTGCCCTGTCTGTCTGGCGGGAGAGAATGCATGCCCGCCGGATGACTGCGGAGGAATTGACGGATATTATGAATTGCTGAAGATCATTAAGGATCCAAAGCATCCTGAATATGAAGAAAAAAGCGTCTGGCTTGGCGAGTTTGATCCGGCAGGGTTTAATATAAAAGAGGTTAATGCCGCGCTAAAGGATTTCAGCAAAGACCCCGATGCCGACTGGAGGGTTGGGACATGAAAAAGCTCATATCAGTATTTCTTATAATCAATTTTACCTTGTTGTTCATTGTTAATTGCCTGCCCGCCGTAGCTTTTGCGGAGGCGGGTTCATTGGCCATTGTCCATCCTCATTCCTAGAGAGAAATCACAGGCTTGTCCCGCCTGTCCGCCTGCCCGCCTGAAGCGGGCCTGCCGGCAGGGCTTTGATCGGCATTTACTCTTCTGGATAAATCTGATAAGGACCTGAGGAAAGAGGTTCGCTTTCCAATTCTATTTCAGAAGGTAGCGGCGGTATAAAGGGCCTCGAAGCATAAAGTTCCCTCCATAAGTCGATAGAGATTTTTCTTCTGCTGCCGTAAGCCATATCCCATTTTGACTTTCTGGTTTCAGAGCCAAAGTAAGGATATAACGATTTAAAAGCTCTCTCAAATAGAATGCTAACCGCGAAAAAGGCCAGGTTCCCCGCTCCATACTTAGGCACTGCTCCAATATTTGTCCTTCTTGCCTCCGAGATCTTGGTCACTTGCCTGATAAAAGGAAAGGGGAAGAGCTCGTCAGCGATCCTTGCCCCCCTGGTAACTCTTGATCTTCGCATAAACTCTTCAACCGGAGATACGCTTAGCCCTTGATAATACGAGGCCCCATGGACAAAGCTGACATTCGGGAAAAATGAATTTATCAAGACAAAGGTATCATTAATATCAGCCGGGATCCTTTCAAGGTTGAACATTGGGAAATATCCCGCTCTTAATCCCAAAAGAGAGCCCCCTGGAAGAGACGGGTGTTCAAACAAGTTCAGAGCATATCTTCTCTTTATGGCAAAAACATTCTTCCAAAATACCTGCCAAGCGGAACCGCCCTGTTCCTCCAAAGGCAGCGGCGTGGCGCCCAACAAATATGGGTCCTTCTTCTGAGAGAGCTCCTCTGCCATATTTAGAAGGGAACCACGTGTAAGAGCAATGTCATCATCTGCAAAGATGAGGAGATTCGCGGGATCGATATCTGCCGCAATAAGGCGCATGGCGTCAAATTTACCGGTCGCATCAGGAAGATAACGGACTTTAACGCGCCTGTTTGTTCCAGGCCCAAATCTACTTCTAAAATTCTTCTCATTTTCACCGGAGAGATTATTCAGGCCGATAATGATCTCTGCAGTAAAACCCTTACTTTCCAACAATTCGCATTCTTGTTCCATTAGATCCAAGGTCGCAAAGAGCGGCTCTTCTCCGGTAGAGGGAATGGCAATCGTAACTTTTTGCTCCGGTTTATGCGGGATAGCGTCTAAGAATGGAGGGACTTCTCTTGAGGCTTTTACCTTATCAAATAAAACCTCAACCGCCGCCCTGTAAGAAGCCTCCGTAACGCTGTAGCACATTACATATGCCGAAGCCTTCAAATATTCAGCATCCAAAGGGCTCCCGGAAGCTATCAAAATGATGGGGATCCCCAACAGAGAAAGCTTTTCCAGGATCTTTTTCTGCAAGGAGAATTCGCTTTCCTTTAGATATCCATAATAAGTTCTGATCAAAATAAATCGAGCATTCTCAAATCTTTTCAAATCCAGTTTTTCCGGATCGTCCTGGCGAAGCACCACAAGATTTTGATGACGCTCTCTTATGATCATCTCCAGATCTGCTTCGCTGGAGGGGCTATTATCAGCGCGGCCGGTCTGGGCCAGTTCCGGCAATACCAGGGCCAATTTTTCTCCTTGTTCAAGCTTAAGCGGCAGGATCCGGCCTTGATCTATGGTCGAGATCGCTTTTCCCGCAACCTCACAGGCCAGCCGTTGGTGAGCCACATTATTATCCGGAACAGCAACGGAAAGATCCGGCTTTTCTTTAAGACCAAACTCATCCGACATCTTTACTATCCTGCCAACGGATCTTTCGATCTGCTCTCTGTTAATGCGCCCGGATCTCAGCGCCAGGATGAAAGCATTTAAGACCCTGATTTGACTTTCTGCGGCAGCAAGCTGGACCCTTTTTTCTTGAAGCGGATCAGAAGTGGTCTTGTGCATATCAGGCTCGATCAGGACCATATCTGCTCCGGCTTCAAAAGCCTGCACCGCCATTTCGCCGATACCTATTTTCTGTTCTATCCCTTGAAGGCATCGCATGCTGAGAGAGTCAGTAACGATCACCCCGTCATAGCCAAGCTTGTCGCGAAGCAATCCGCCGACCAGTTTTTTGGAAAAAGTAGCAATATTTTTTGGATCGATCGAAGTAAAAACAGAGTGGGCTATCATAATTGCCGCCACTTTTGCGTCTATAGCCGCTTTAAAAGGCAAGAGATCATCATCTCTTACTTCGGAAGTGACAAAAGGATAGCATAAATGATAGTCGCCGATCGGAGCGGATAAATATGGGAAGTGTTTGGCGGTAGCTGCCACTCCTTCATTCTGAAGCCCCGCTATGTATTCGGCGGTCAGCCTCGCTACCAGCTGCGGATCTTTTCCAAAGGATCTTGTCCCTATTCCTCTTGATCCGGGCCACTTTGTGATTTCTGCCACCGGCGCGAGATTCCATGTTATTCCTAACTGACGCAGCTCCCTTCCCTGAGCTTCCCCGACTTCCCTGGACAGGGACGGTGAACTGGCGGCACCTATCGCCATATTGCCTGGAAAATGGGTCATCCCCGGCAGTGTTAATTGGGTGAATTTCCCACCCTCCTGATTTATATTTATCATCAATCCCGGCCCATGATAATCAAATACTTCAGCGACTTTTTGTCGGATCCCTTCCGCGTGATCCACCCCGGGATTGAACCTGAACTGATCTTTCCCGAATTTTCCCATGACCTCGAAATGCCGGCTTCCATGCGGAACTATCCTGAGGTTTGGGGAAACGATCAAGGATATTTTAAGCAGTTCGTTGATACTTTGACCCCTAAGAGGGAAGACCGTTTTAACAGCACCGCTCATTTTGGTCCCCTCCCGAACTTGACCGGGAATCTTATAAGGTGCCGCAAACCAAAAGCATCGATATTTGAAAATGCATCTGATTTTGCGATGTCCAATATGACCCCGCTGTCCGAAATCGAGAACTGGATCTGCGGAAAGCCCATCTTGTCCAGGGCGCTTTTGACCGCTTCAACAGATGGAGGGGTTTTGGCGCTAGCACATATCTGTTGTTGCCCCAGCGGGCAGCTGGAAAGGCAATTTTTCGGGTCGTCTATGCGGTGCGCGTTATAATCCGGTGCGGCATTAGCCAAACTAACGGCACAAGATGAACGCCGGACGAGCGGTGTTGCGATCCTTAACTCCTCTCTATAACCCAGGATCCTTTCAATAAGATCTCGCGGCATAAATTTCTTGCCGGGTCCGTATCTTTCCCACCCGTCACGGTCCTCGTCCGGATAGGGCCCGCCTGGAAGGTCTGCCCCGCAATCCAGGACCTGCTGGGTCAGATTTGTGAGAGCTATGCCGCCGATCACGATGGCCTGCGTTCTTTCCCCGAATCTCAAAGAATCCTTGAGCGCCTCTTCGGTGGTGTTCCATCCGATCGCCAGGGGACGCATATAGTGGAAAACCCGCAGGTGAGGGGAGCTTCTCCTTGCGATTTCATCGATCATCTTCAGCTTGCCGTCCCGGACGGTCTTGGTGCTGTTAGGTTCCACGCTTCGGGGGTTTGCGGAATAACAGACCATGATATTCAAGCGCAGGTTCCTGAGCACATCTTCCAACCTTTTGATGTCATCCAGGGTAAGGAAGAATTTTGTTATGATCGCCACGTCATTTTTTATTCCCTGTTTATCCAGTATATCCAGTAACTTAAACGTGCTCCCCTTCACCTGGGGCAGAAAGGCCTCGGTGGTCCCGGTATGAATTCCAAGGGGAGTGCCGTAACCCGCGCCGATATCGGCCCTGAAGTATGGGTGTTCCAGCACGTGCCTTGCGACATCCTCCTCGGTGAACAGCTGTATCGGCCTTCCCAATTCAACAGGAGCGTCGCTCGTCCCTTCCGGTTCTCCCGTCACGCTGTCGGAAGCCTTGAAACGATGCCTGGCAAAGCAGTAGATGCAGCCCATGGTGCACCTGATGAAATAATTGACGGAGAGCCATCCTTTGGCGGAGAAGGTGGGAATGGTCCAACTATAGTCCGGGAGCATATCACGGACGCTCCTGGGAACATCAGGCAGGAGCGGCAGCACGGGAAGTTTCCCGAGGACCTGGTCCGGCAGGAGCTTCTTTAACAGGTCATCAGCGATCTGTTCGTAATCATCCCAAGTCTCCTCGCCGTACTCTTTCGGAACATGCACCTCCATGTCTTCCCCTTTATATCCGGCGAATTCTTTTGCCAGTAACAGTTTTCCTTTCGTCCTGAGATAATTGTTTTCAACGAGAGCTTTCTGCCTTTCGGTCATCGCCAATATCAGGTCAGATCCGTCAACTATCTCCTGGGTCAAGCCGGTCTTACTGAAACCGGAACAGTCGATCCCCCTTGCCTGCAGAAGGGCTGCGGCTTCCGGATTCGGACTGGAGGGATCTGTCACTCCCTCGCCTTTCAACCTGGCCTGATGGTCTTTAAGTTCAATGCCGGCGGATCGGAACGAAATCACGCTCTGTATTCCCGGCAATTCTTGCGAAGCGACATGCTTTAATGCGGCTTCCATCATGAAGCTCCTCACGTGGTTGCCGGTGCAAACAAATGTGATCTTCCTGTACGGGATAGAATATGATCCCTTTTGATCGAGTGAATATATCTTGATGAAGTCCGCGTGGTCTTCCGGCAGGCCGAACTCGAGGCGTTTTGCATCCATCAGCTTGTCTGCCCTTTTTTTTATGGTTTCCGCGAACTGCGGAGATCGGTCAAGGTATGCCCATTCTTCTTTGGATAGAACCGCGTTCCCCAGGTTCTGCCTGGCCTTTTTCAGGAAATAGGCGGCATTCAGCCCTATCATGTCGAAGAACGTTTCTTTTAAACCCTTGTACGCTCCGGCGATGCTCTCCGGATGGCCCGCGGCAAAAAGGGGTAGAGCTTCGGCGACGCGGCTTCTCAGGATGGATTCGTCGCCGAATGCGAAAAAGCTTGTGAAAGGGGCGAGAAGGGGAAATCTCATCCTATCATTGCCGGAAGATTTATCCAGGGCGTCCGCCAGCGCTTCGCTTGTCATATCATAAAAGTGTCTGCTGTCGCACGGGATATAGCCGGCCAGTCTGATATGTTCGTCAATGATCCTCGCGAACTCATTCTCCGTGTCCGCGGAAAGCTTCCCGTTAACAAAGACGAGATAATCAACGTCGCTTATTTTCTTGGATCCCAGCCCTCTGGAAAAACTCCCTCCAAGTGATATCCCCAGGAACACCCCTCCGTCCAAGTGATATCCCCAAGCAACACCTCCGTATTTTGCGCTTAGTATCTCTCCGGCCTTCTTCAAACATGTCAGGATCCTGCCAGCGTCCCCTTGCAGGATCTTTTGCCTGTTCAGCAGGCCTAAGCCGCGCTCAATTTTACCGGCAATTGAGCGTTGAATGCTCCCTCGGTATGCCGCGTTTGACTTAATGTTGATCTTTCGTGGTTCCATTCCTCTTCAACTCATTTTTACTAATGATCAATTAACCTCATTCCTTCCATTCTATCGACAAAATGGCGTTAAAATTTCATATTTCTGCCAATTTAGCCGAGCATTCGGCCGTGCCTACCGGCAGGCCCGCCTCTGGCGGGCCTTTGGAGGGTCCTGATACTTTCCTATACATTTTCTGAAAGAAGTGAAATTTTCAGGGGGATGTGACGATATATGTTGCGGTAATGTCGGGATCAAAAGGAGCGCAAAAATGAAAGGTGAACTGATATTCGGAACAGGAGCATTCAGGGATCGCAGGGTATACCATGCCAGATCAAGGACGGCGCAGGGCACGACCGTGATGCGGTTGGCTGTTTATGCCCACGGCGGCAACCTCGCTGAATACGTTGTCAAAGACAGGGACGGCAAGTCCAGGAACATCCTCTTTGAGGCGCCGTGGGATCAACACGATCCAAATGTGGTCGAGCTCGGCAACGAGAAGTTCAAATATTATGGAGGGGACGATGTAAGGAAACGCGTGGCCTCGGTAGGCGGCTCATCCCTGTGCTTCCCCGTTTTCGGGCCGGGAACAATGGCGGCGACCGGAGGCCTTCATGGAGAAGCGAACATCGTGACATGGAAAATGACCCGCAACAAGCAGACGTGTTTCAGCATGGAGGCGCAACTGCCCATAACAGGCTGGCACTTGAGGAGGACTTTCAGGTTCCATCCGGGTGACAGCGCGGTAAATGTGGTGACCGATTATGACAATCTGGGCAACACCTCAAAAAATATCACATGGGCCGAGCACATGAACTTCGGCGAGTTCGCGCTCCAATCGCGCCTCTACCTTCCTCCGAGAACGAATGTTCACAACAATCCCAAGCAATTCCACGTCGAACATTCGCTTTTCAGGGAAGGCGGAAAGAGCGCGTGGCCTTTTGCGGAGGGGAGAGACGAACGGCAAATTGACATGACGACTTTCGGCGTTCCCGGCAGGGACAACATGCCTCAGAGCGACTTTACCGCACAGGTCATAGATAAGTCAAACCCTGACGGATGGTTCATTCTCCATAATGCACGGCTGGGCATCGCGATGACGGTCGTGTGGCCAAGGGAGGAAGCTCCTTTCCTGGGAAGGTGGATAGAGAACAGGGCCAGGACATTCTCGCCCTGGGACGGCCGCACTCAGGTGATGGGGCTTGAATGGGCAAGGTCGCCTTTCGCAGGCGGGCTGGACGACGCGGTGGCGATGCAGAGCCTTGATGGAAATCCTACATATCTCACTATTCCCGCGCGCGGGTCCTTCTCAACGCAGTTCGAGATGAGAGCGAGCGCCGCGGATGAGATCAGGGATCCGCTGGAGTTCATGAAGAATTACAGGCCGGGTTAGATCAACTCTGCCTGATAATATCTATCGTATCACTCTTCGCTAACTATCCAGAGCAGGCCTATGGCGCACGCTCAGTATGCGGCACCAGACAGGTCAGCATGGATCGGCTCGACAAATTCGTTATCGAAAATCTCTCAAGAATAGCCGCCGATCCTTACTATCTCGAGGGTTTGATGCTCAAGCACAAAAATGAGGGTCAACATCTTCCCTGATTCCGGAAAATGTGATAATTACATGATTATGCGCGAAAAATAATGGTGCAACTGCTTCTTCAAGAACCTTTTCCCCGATCCGCTTTTCAGGAATTTCTCCCGACCAAGCGCATCCTCTTTATCAAGATATGCCTCATAATAGATTAATTTGAGCGGCCGCCTTCTCTTGGTTGATTCCGTGGAACCTTCATTGTGCTGTTTTATACGTTGAGCCAGATGTTCAGTGTAACCGGTGTACCATAAACCGTCTTTCTCGCTTTGAAGGATATAAACGTAATACATAATAGTTAAATTTTAGATGCCCCGTAAAATCCCTCGCAAAGCTCGGGATCACGGGGCACACCCCGTAAAACTCGCTCCGCTCGTCCCGTGGCTCCGCCATGTGGAACCACCTCGGATGTTTCTTTACGTTGCGGCTCCGCCACGTGATCCGCCGAAGGCGGATTTTACGTGGTGGAGGTGAGGAGAGTCGAACTCCTGTCCGAAAAAGCTTAAGCAAAAGTTACTACGAGCGTAGTCTATATATTAATGTTCACCTGAAGATTTAGCCCTAGACGGGGCGAATCTCAAGCTAGTCTGTGAAATTTATCCCTGCTGTCCCACAAACAGGGCAGCGCGGTATCCGGCATTATAACACCTTGCTTGAGCCCCACCGGCGAGGACCCAAGAGGCGAAGCCGCCGTTATTTATTAGGCAGCAATTGCTAACGTTGGTACGTTTGCGTTTGTGTTTTGGCACGTTTTTACAAGGACAGCGCCATCCTTGGCTCGCAACCTTTGCCCCCACTTTCCCGTCAAAACCCTTACACCCCCGGACTCGCAAAAGCGTAACTGGATTAAATAGCTTTCCAGAAATTTTGCGAGTCTCCTTGTCCTCGTCCTTGTCCTGATTATAAACGCTTTTGCTCGTAGAACAAGGACAAGAACAAGGATTTAGGAAAAACCCAATAACCAAATCCCAAACAATGCATTATACCAGAAAATCAGCAGCTTCGCAGTGCGGCTTTAATTGTTCCCGATAAGCGGGACAAAAAGGTAGTCCGGAGGGTTCAATTTCAATGTCCTGTAAAACTGTATGAGGTTCCCCCTGAAAAGCCTGTCATACTCAAGCGCCTGCAGGGAAAAATAATCGCCTCCGTACCACCAGAACCAGCAGCTGCACTGCGCCCTGCGCAGATACTCCATGGCCACCTTCCTCCTCCTTGGAGGACAATGTGCGAGCATGCTCCTCGCCTTTGCCAGATATTCCCAAGCTTTCTTCGAAGCCTGCGATTTTGTCCATGTGGCAAGACTGCCGTCTATCCATGATCCCGGCCACAGGTCGGTCAGCTCGTTTCCGTCCGGGCAGCCGTAAGCGGTCAAATACTCGCTGACCGTTGTCATCACTATCCCGTCCTCTCCCTTCGCCAGTCTTGAAAAAAGCATTTCGATGAAAAGCTGGCCGTTCCTCGGGTAATATTCCTGAAAGTTATCGCCGTCAAGCGCGATGAATATCAGCCCCGGCCTCCCGCCAAGATTGCCCGGATTTCTCTCAAGGCCCGCGGCAATGTTCCTGCAGTTGTTCATGAAGTCGTTCACCGCGTCGTTCGCGTCCCAGTTCTTGTAGCGGAAGCTGATGTCATCGGACATGCCCCTGTCGCGGAAAACCCCGCATACGCTGCTGCCCTGATACCTGATCATCCAGGGAGAATACAGTTCATATCCCGCAAGCGGCCAGTCAGACGGCCTCGTCCTGCGAGTACGATTTAAAGAGTTCAACAGATTTTGCTGCCCCGAAGCTATCCAGCGGATGCCTGCTTTTTCAAGGGGCGGTACCATGTCATTACATATCGCTCCTTCGGACGGCCACATTCCCTCCGGTTTTCTGCCGAAAGTCTGCTGGTGGCCTTCAACTGCTGCGTTGATCTGGTCTTCCGCATCCTCCGGATAGCAATATCTCTGATCGGGCAAAGGAGAATAAGGCGCGCTTTCTTTTATCACATTGCTGTCGCAAAGGATCGGCACGATGGCATGTGAATAAGGGGATGTGGAAAGCTCCACAAGCCCATGCTCCTGCAGTCTTCTCCACCTGGGTATTATCTGCTCCATGTAATGGTTCATCCTTGAGAACACTTCATGCTTGTCCGATAAATTGAAGCATCTTCCCTTCTTGTATAATTTATAAAGCGCCGCATCGCTGTCCCTGATCAAAGGCGGGAACCATATGAAGGGGGATAATACTTGAAGATCGAATATCTCCTTGTCGCTCAAAGCCTGTCCGTTCTCGATCTTGCTCCTTATCTCCACGTATCGCAAGCTTTCGTCAGCAAGGCGGTTCCTCATCAGAAGGTTCCGGAATATAAAGCTCCTGTCCTCGTCAGAAAGATGCCTGGGGTCCTTTCTGGACATATCCTCAAAAAGGTCCCTGCGGGTGCCCCTTGCGTAAGCCTGGATCTGCTGAACAAGCGTCTGGGTAAGATTCATGTTCAATCTTTCGCCGCCGGATTCTTCCGCCACCCTTTCGATCAATTCGGCCATGAAATAATGCGCCTGCACGCCGTGATAACGCGCCCACGGCATAACGGCTACCACCTGGCCTCTGCTTTTTCTTGGGTCCCGCCCCATCAAAGGCGGCATGTGATTGTGCAGCAATAAAGCCACACATATCCTTGGTTCCGCAGTCTTTCCTAAAAACGCTGTCATATGATCGCTCTCATAATTATTTGGCTTGAGCTGTTTCCGCGGGTTTCTTTGGGAAGGCGAATGTCACCGATAAGGCATGTGTATTGCCAAGCACGGGATGAGAGTTTACCGAATAATCAAGTTTCAATGATTTAGATAAATTGAGCCCTATGCCTCCGGAAAGAGCGTCGTAAGACTCCCCTCCCGTATCGTAGCCTGCTCTTAGAGTAATAATATTAAAAGCAAGGTACTCCGCCCCAAAGCTCCATACCGGATCGTTCTCGCGCGAGAATGCCATTCCGCCAAGAATGTACAAGTTGCTGGCAACCGAAGCCCGGTATCCCAATCTTGTCGTCATCGGCGTGGAATGTGTCGGCCCTTCCTTATTCAAAGATGACTGGCCGCCGATATTCTCGACTACGCCCCCGAAAGAAACATTGTCCGAGGCCTGGTATATTGCCCCGACGTTTGCCGCGCTTCCAAGACTGTTCCTTCTATCAAGGGACCTGGTAAAGATCTTAAGTCCCACTCCCACAGCCAGAAGCGGGCTAAGCTTAAAGCCGTATGCCGCGGCCAGTTGATCCTCGCTGTAATCCATGTTGCCCAGCAGCGCTCCAGATTCATCGCGCTTTTCTATCTCAGGTATCGTCATATACCTTATCTTCAATCCTATGTTCTTGAGCGTCAGGCAGGTTGCCCCGTCCCTGATCGTGCCCGAGTCCCTGTCCTCATACGTGCTGACCACTTCCGTATCTTCCAACCCCGCAAGCCCCGCGGGATTGGCCATGAGCGCGTGCGGATCCCTGCTTTTCGCGATGGAATTGCTAATTCCCAGTCCTGATATCCTTGCGCTTTCTCCGAACATCTTATTTTCTCCTCATTTTGTGACCGCTATTTTCACTATCTTAGTGTATAAACGCTTGCCGCCATCGTCGCTTACAATTACCACTCCCAAATATATCCCTTCGGACACTTTTTGCCCCTGTGAGGTTGTCCCGTCCCACTCGATCTCATGAATGCCCGCGCTCTTGTGCTCCCCGCTGAAAAGGCCTGCCACGCGGTAGTTGTTGATGGAATATATCTGTACGGTCAATCTGCCTTCCACGGGCATCTCAACCTGTATCTTCGCTTTTCCTCTGGAAAGAACGAACGGATTCGGCTTGATGAAAGCGTTGAAATTTCTCGGGATGGTCGGGCCCGGCAGAATTACAACCGGCGGAACTTCGATCCTTACTCCGTCCGAAGATAAGGTGCCAGTTAATCCGGCATTATTCACGGCCCTTACGTTCGTGTAATATATCTGCCCGGGTATAAGATTCAATCCGGTAAGGTTGAAGCTTGTCGCGCTCCCCACATTCACCCATCCAGCAGTAACTTCTGTTCCGCCGGTAGTTGTGCCGATCGAATAAGCAAATTCCTTGATGCCGCTCTGCGCATCGATAATGTTCCAATTCGCGGAAAGAGCGGTTGTTGACGATTGCTGGCCGATATCAGCTCCGGTACCGTCATTTACCGTTCCCGCGGGAGCGGAAGTATCCACTGTCATTCCGTTGCTGCTCACATCTATATACTCGCCCTTGCTGTTGATGGCGCGGACAGTCACATAATATTTTGTCCCGCTGGCAAGTGCCAGTCCGGCGCGCGTGAAATTGCTGTTCAATCCAACGGATGTGAATCCGGCAACATTTGTTCCATAAGGAGTGGTCCCGATAGCATATTGATATTCGGCAATATTGGCGATGCTCGGCAGCGGATCCATGAATCCCGACCAGTTGGCGGATATGGTGCCTGCTGAAGTTTGATAAACAATGTCAGTGCCAAGCCCGTCGTTCACCGATCCGGGTATTATCGCGCCGTTCCTTATTCTCATTGTGTAATCATATTTTTTGCCTGTATTGCTGATAGTGCTGAGCTTTATCGTTACATAACCATAACTGGCCACCTGCGACATGTCCAGCGTGCCAAGCGGTCCGCTGGTCACGGCGGACGTTCCTCCGTTTGCCAGTGTTATGCCGCCGGTATTCCAGGTGAGCGGGAACTCCCCTGCCCCCCATTCAATGGTATAACTCTGGAAATTCGCTCCGTTGGCGTTGCCGTTGATATTTATGGTCCCTTTCGCCAGTGAATCCTCAGCCGGAGCCGTTATCGTTGATTTAAGCGGGGCTCCGGCCTGAAGCGCGGCCAGCGCGTCTATCCTGCCGTAGCCGAAATCACTATCCCACCCGGGCGTGCCCAGGTCATGAGCCGTGGTCAAAAGTGTTTGAATGATGTCTTCATTTGTAAACGTCGGGTTTTGAGATTTAATAAGGGCCGCGAGACCGGAAACGAAAGCGGCCGCGTATGATGTGTGGCTCCTTGTATCAGTGGCAGCTCCCGGAACGGTGGAAATTATATCCACTCCCGGAGCCGTAAGGTCTATGTGTCCGCCAAAGTTGGAGTCTCCCGCCCTCTGGTCGCTCTGGTCCGTGGCTCCAACCGCGATCACGTGCGGAAGCGCCGCGGGATACATGGGCGCGTCAGTGCTGTCATTGCCGGCCGAAGCTATTATCACGCATCCGGAAGCGTACGCGTAATCGATGGCATCTTTCACAAGCTGGGAGTAATAATATCCGCCATAGCTCAGGTTTATTATGTCGGCGCCGTTGTCGGCGGCGTAAATGATCGCCGCGCTCGTCCAGGTATCGTTGCCCACCCCGGTATCATCCAGCGCCCTCACCGGCATCAGTTTCACGTTCCAGCACATGCCCGCGATTCCAGCCGCGTTGTCCGTTACCGCTCCGGCGATCCCCGCGACGCGGGTGCCGTGAGAATTATTGTCTATTGTATTATTATTGCTGGAAACAAAATTCCAGCCGCGTATATCGTCTATTTTACCGTTGGGCCCGTCATCCAGGCCGTTAGGGATGGGATTTTCTTCGGGATTCACCCACACGTTCGGGCCCACATCCGCGTGATTGCGGTCAATGCCCGTGTCGATCACCGCGATCACTTTCCCGTTGCCCGTATTGATGTCCCACGCCGCCGGCGCGTTGATCTTTGCAAGCCCCCATTGGGAACCGAATTCGGGGTCATCGGGAGTGGCCTGGGTTTTTACCTTATAATTGGGCTCCGCGAATTCAACCTCAGCGGCGGCCTTAAGTTCCGCGACTATTTTCGGTATGTCGGAACCTTTCGGGACTTTAAGCGCATACTCACTTCCAAGTCCGAGAGCTTCCGCTTTTTGCCGGTTCTTGCCGGAACTTGAAGAATTGAGTTTTTTGACCGCATAAATGCCGTATTTGTTAAAGATCGCGCTTAAGCTCGGGTATCTTGAAGAAAGCTGGCCAGGGTCTGGCTCAACGCCGGGTTTGAACTTGATGACAACTTCCTCGGTCGAAAAATTATCTTCGGGTGAAGAAGAAGGCGGCGCGGGCGGCGTATATTGCGCCTGCCAGGAACTTATTTTTAGCGGACCTGAGACCGTCATTTTTACTCCTTTACTTGAACTGGTAAATCCTGCCTGCCGGCAGGCAGGCCCCTCTATATAATATATCGTCAATTAATAGTGAAAATTTCAATAAAATTAGAATTCTTTTAGGAAAGTATCAGGACATGGTGAGCCTTTTATTATAATGAAAGCCGTAAAGGGAAATACTGGAATTCGGGAAATTGGGGACCAAGTCTAGGAAATAAGGGAAAAAGGAAGGTGGGAGCATGGAAATTTTAGCATTTTGGCTTGTTCCGTTTTCCCGTTTCCCCGAATTCCCTGTTCCCCAGACCTGTTCCCTGTATTCCCCGTATTCCCACAATTCCTTCTTCCCTAAAATTATGTATTGTCTAGTACGCCTGCTTTACATTATATATATATCATGCTATACTATCCGCCGTCTTAATTTGTTTAACCACCCGGAGGAATACTATTTGGATCCTCTTAAGGTTATTATGGAGTGCCTTCGTAAGGGAACGCTGCTAGCATTCTAGGAAATGGAGGGCATTTTTGTTCATGTTATCCCGTCCTTTATCAAGAGGGCATTCTTTTTTTGACGAATTCACAGAATCTTCCGCAATCTTTGACGGCTTTTTCAGCTTCGGACCTGCAGACAAGCCTTTCTTCATATTCGGCCATGCTTTTTATACCAAGTATCCTTGCCGCCCGATTCGCATTTGTATCCAGCTCCTCATCATTTTCTTTGATGGTTTTAAGAAGATGAATCGCGTCATTGTGGCTATCTCCTGCATGGCGTTTGCCCAGAAAATAGACGCACATTGCGTCGCATGCGGCAATGCAGGAATGAATGGCGTTTATAGCGGCGGCGTTCCACTTTTGAGCTTCAAAAGAATCACGCGCGGCATACAAACATTCTTCGGCCCGTTTAAGATAGTTCGCGTACAATGATTTTTCAACGTCCCTGGTTCTGAATTTTAGCGTCATTTAATATTCTTTCCCGGGAAAATCTCTATCCCCTCGTTTATTTCAGATATAAGGGGCAAACTCTTTTTCTGCTTCATTTCATGCTCCGTCAATATATAAGGTGCGAGACGATTGCCGTACAGTTCAAGACAAAGATTTGAAAGCGCCTCCATTCTGGATTCAAGCGCGCGTTTGCCCCGGCTGGTCTTCGCGAGAATAAAAATGTCAATGTCGCTATCCGCCCTCTCTTTCCCTTTTGCCATTGACCCGAATAATACCGCCTTTTTCACAAGGGTTTTGGGCAAGTTCCTGAGCAGAACACGCATTAAATCGTCCAGAGGTTCGCTAATGATAGAGACGCCTTCGATCAATCTGGACAGGGCCTTGAATGCGTAGCTTTTACGGTTCACTTTCCAGAGATGGGCTTTGCCCACAGTGAGATAATTCACAAAGTTCAGGTTGGCCAGTTCGCGCAATGTTCTGTTCACGCTCATGTGGGATATTTTCAGTATGGAGGCGACCTCCCTTTCGCTCATCGAGGCTTCATGGTTCAGCAGGAATTTGATTGTTCTGACCTTAATATTCGAGTTCAAAGCCTGAAGCAGGGAAAAATTGAATTTCATCCGACCCTCCATGTAACAAATATGTTACAAGTGTAACAGCTATAAGCATCCTGTCAAGAGGAGAAAGAGATTTACGTTCTCACCCGGATAGAACGGCGGGCGGGCAAATATAAACAATTTTTCTGGGACGGCAAGTCCCTCTTCGGCCAGTACTCGGTCAACGCCATGTACATATACAAGGTCATCACGAAGGACAGGGTACTGGGGACGGGGAAGCTGGTTATCCTGGATTGAACCTCTTTTTAGCTGCGATGCTTCCCACGCCTGCCCAGCTTTACATTATATATATACCATGCTATACTAACCGCCGTATTAATTTGTTCAATCACTTGGAGGAATACAAACTGAGTCCTCAAAAGGTTACAGTGAAGTGCCTTCATAAGGGAATACTTCTAGCATTCTCGGTATTATTCATAGTTCTAATTATCTCAAGTTTTTCATATGCTGCCGGATGGATATACCGTCCGATAGATTCTAATGGAACTGAAACTTCCATAGCATTAGATAGTGCTGATAGACCGCATGTCAGCTACTGTGAATCCCAAATGTACCTTAAATACGCTTCATGGGAAGCAGTCTCCGGGAAATGGTTGGTCCAGACAGTGGATTCCGATTACCAGACTGGCTTTAGTACCGACATAGCATTAGACAGCGCCAATAGGCCGCATATCAGTTATTACAGGGAAACAAATGGCGCTCTTAAATACGCTTCATGGGAAGCCGTTTCTGGGACTTGGGTAATCCAGACAGTGGATGCTGTAAGTACGGTCAGATCTACTTCCATTGCATTGGATAGTGCCAACAGACCGCACATCAGTTATTATGATATGGGAAATTTCGATCTTAAATATGCTTCATGGGAATCCGGTTCCGGCACCTGGGTGATCCAGACCGTGGATTCTACCGGTGAAGTCGGGGCATTCAACTCAATAGCATTGGATAGCTCCGGCAGGCCGCACATCAGTTATAATAGTGATATTCCTCACAATCTAAAATACGCTTCATGGGAAGCCGTTTCTGAAAAGTGGGTAATCCAGACAGTGGAGGCTTGGGGGAATGAAGGAACATACACTTCATTGGCTTTGGACAGTTCCGACAGACCGCACATTAGTTATAAGGGGGAAGGCACTCTTAAATACGCATCCTGGGAAGCTGGTTCCGGCTGGGTGATCCAGACCGTGGATTCTAACGGAAATGCAGGGGCACAAACATCAATAGCATTGGACAGTTCCGGCAGGCCGCACATCAGCTATGGTGATACAACAGATATTGCACATATCAGGCTTAAATATGCTTCTTGGGAGTCTATTTCCGGAACCTGGGAAATTCAAACATTGGACCCCATTACAATGGCACAGACGTCTTCATTGGCATTGGACAGTACCGACAAGCCGCACATTGTCTATTATGAAGCCTTAAACAATATTCCTAAATATGCTGCCTGGTCGGAAAACCCTGTGGGACTGTATATTACTGTTGAAGCTCCAAATACGAACATCACTATAACAGGAGGCACTACATTTGAGATACAATGGAGTGTTACATCTGAATACAGTATAAAAACAAATGGTATTAAGTTAAGCTATACTCCAAATTCCGGAATTACGTGGTTCCTGATAACCCCTGAGGCGCCGAACACTGGGACATATATATGGAATGTGCCAAGAATATCTGCGACTCAATGCAGAATATCCATAGAAGCCCTGGATAGATATGGGAATTACGGTTCAGATATAAGCAATGTTGATTTTATAATATCAGCAGAAGCAAGGGTAACCAATAACAACCTTGGTTTAAGGTATGCCACTATACAGGATGCTCTGAACGATGCAGGCGCAGGGCATTTGTTAACCGCAGAGGCCGGCATTTTTAATGAGCATAACATAATCTGGCCGAATAAGAATAACATCACCCTCCGCGGCGCAGGGATGTATGACACGATAATTTCAGCTGAAGCTCTTTCAAGAGCGGTAAATGTCACAAGTCCAGTTCAACTTACCATAGAATCAATGACAATAAGGGACGGCAAGAACAACGGGGGGAATGGCGGGGGGATAAACCTTGTAAGTAATTCCACCTTGCACTTAAAAAATATCCTGTTCAGAAATAACAGGACTTTAAATGTCGGGCCGCAGGGTAACGGCGGCGCGGTCGGTTCCGAAGGCGTGACTGTGTATGCGGACGGTTGCATCTTCAAGAAAAACCATGCTGATGGCTGGGGCGGGGTTGGCTTCAAAGGCAACTGGGACGTAAAGAATTCTATTTTTGTCGAGAATGATGCGGGTGGTGGTGGAGTTGTGGGGGAAGGCAGTTCCTTTTATGGATCGTGGAACGCTGCAAACTGCGTATTTTACGGCAATTCTGCAATCAACGGGGGAATAACTTTTGGCATTAACTTTAAAGGCGAAAACCTGATCGCATGGAACACAACGGGTACCCCGTTCCAAAACACGAACGCCACCATAGAATATTCTGATCTGCAGACATTTATTACCGGGGAAGGGAACATATCTTCTGTGCCGTTTTTCATCTCAACAAGCGAAGGCTCTGACTTTTTTAAGCTTGCCGCAGGTTCTCCCTGCATAGACACTGCATCAGCCGAAGCTCCGCCTCTTGATCTTGCGGGCAATCACCGCCCGTTCGGCCTGGGCAACGATATGGGCGCGGTTGAATTCCTTGGCCCTTCTGTAAAACTGATACAACCGGACGGAGGCCAGGTAATATTTCTTGGAACATCTTATGATATCCAATGGGAAGTAAGCCCGGAAGTGGACCATGTCCGGATAAGACTTTCTACCAATGAAGGAGCGAGCTGGGGATTTCTCCTTACCGATGAGGCATGGCCGCATTCGGGCACATGCGCATACAGCTGGACGCCGGAGGAAAATCAGCTGTCAATAAATTGCATGGTCTCGGTTGAAGCAAGATACAACGGCATATGGAACTGTGATAGAAGCGGATCAAAGTTCACTCTGACAAGAGCGGTATTAGTTATCCAGCCCAACGGCGGCGAACGAATAATAACCGGAACCCCGTACAATATCGTTTGGGAGGTCACCCCTGAAGCAAGTGAAATATATATAAGGCTTTCAACAAATGAAGGCGAAAGCTGGGGATCTCTTATAACGCATGAGGTTTGGTTGCATTCAGACACATGCACATTCTCCTGGACGCCGTCGTCAGATTCCGTTTCAACAAAATGCCTTATATCCGTTGAAGCAAAACAGGAGGGCATCTGGAAATTCGATACAAGCGACACGACATTTGAAATTTTCCCTGCAACTTTTGATCTGTCCGTTAATACGACATCTGGGGCGTTTTATGCCGCTTCGTCCAGCGTAACCGTTGAGCCTGCCTTTTATTACATTGTCATAAGCAATGAAGGAACCATGACGAATTCATTTGACCTCTCCGCTGTGAACAGCGGCGCTTCCTGGAAGGCCACGTTCCATTTAATGGACAATGCCTGGCGCGTGCCGTCACAGGACGCGATAACATCAATAGAGGCGGTTGCTTCCGGGGTGTCAAAAGAGGTCTTCATCATTGTAACTCCTCCGGTCGCATGCCCTGCGGGCAGCATAAACACAACGGAGGTTACCATAACTTCAAAATTTGATCCCGGGATAAAGGCTGTTGCCACTTTTGAAACTCGGATCGGCATCAGCACAATGCGTAATATTGATCCAAGACAGGCCGGCCTCAGCCCGTACAAAGACCTGCCACACGGGGTATTGCAGTGGAAATATAACACAGGCGGTGCGATCCAATATTCTAAACCGGCAATAGCATCGGATGGCACCATATATGTAGGGTCAAATAATGCGATATGGGCTTTTAATCCCAACGGCACGGTAAAATGGTACCGCACTCCAGGGGCATATACTTCACCGGCAATAGGAAAGGATGGAACAGTCTATGTGGCCGGAGCAAATGGGAATTTCTACGCAATTAATCCTGACGGGACCCAAAAATGGGTTATTTCCTCCGTTTACGCGTATTATTCTTCTCCTGTTATTGGGCAGGACGGCACTATATATGTCGGCGGATATTCAAATAACCGTTTATACGCCATCAATCCCGGCGGCACTGTAAAATGGTATGTTAGTTTAAATGGCCCCGGCGAGTTCACTCCCGCAATTGGTTATGACGGGATTATTTATATGTCTGATCTTAGCGGGTATTTTTATGCTGTGAGGCCGGACGGAACTGTAAAATGGAGCCAGAATCTTAACGCGACTACGGGCCCAACTATTGCGCCGGATGGATGGATATATATCGGTCAGGGAAACTACATTGCCTCTTACAATCCAAATGGTTCATATATTAGCATTGGATATCTGGGCAGTCAAAGCCGTTCTAATCCGGCAATAGGCCCCGATGGGACCGTATATGTGGCTCGTGAGGCTGGAGATCTTTATGCGTTTGACAAACATCTTCCTAGCTCAAGCCCAAAATGGACATTTACAACAGGTACCGTGTACAATAATTCGCCAATAGTTGGCTATGATGGCACCATATATCAGTCAAGTTATGACTATAAAATGTATGCGATCAACCCTAATGGCACACTGAAGTGGGCTTTCACGACAGAGGGACAGAATTCAAGCACTCCTGCGCTTGGCCCGTACCTGACATTATATTTCGGTTCAGGCGATCAATATTTATATTGCCTCGGCGGAGATAATACGATCCCTTCTGTTGAGGTTGTGTCACCAGGCGCCGCGTTTATTACGCTTGAAGCCGGAATAACCTATGAGGTAAGCTGGTATGCAACAGACGAGACGGGATTCCCGGGCGGGAACTACATATCTATTTATTACGCCACCCAGGAAGGCAACTGGATAAGGATAACGTCTTCCGAGGTGAACAACAGGACAGCGACGACAGGAGCATACACCTGGAAGGTTCCCGATAACATTGCGCCGGTCAATGGATCCAGCTCCGGATGGATCTCCATTGAGGCAAAAGACTCTTCAAATAATAAAGCTTACACTTTGTCCTCCCGCTTCTCTTTCGCCGGCCTGCTATCGCATGTTTATGTCTCGACCGGCGGCAGCGATACATATCCTACGGGGGACGGCTCCGCAGGCAAGCCATACAGGACCGTACGGAAAGGTTTGAACAGGGTATCGATAGGCGGGTCAATTGAAGCGGCAGCCGGGATCTACCTTGAGCACGATATACAATGGCCGGGAAGGAATAATGTCACTCTCCACGGATCTGGATCGAATGAAACCATAATCTCGGCAGAGGCTCTTGGGAGGATCATCACCGTTGAATCCGCTGTCAATTTAACGATCGAGGCGTTGACCTTTAAGGACGGATATGAGAACAACCAAAATGGCGGTGGAATATTCCTTCCCGCCGGCGTGTTCTTAAAGCTAAAAAATGTGAATATTACAGGGAATCGATCGACCGGTTCCTCTTTTGGTGGCGGCGCGATATATACTCCCGGCAACCACGCCTCTACCATATGTGCCGAAAGCTGCACTTTCAATAATAATAGCGCATACAATGGGGGTGTCTCCGTCAACATTGATTGGATCGTAAGCCGCTGCACATTCCGCGATAACAGCGCTTTAGGAATGGCTGGTGTGGGGCTCTACGGCACTTGGAACGTGACGGATTGTGCCTTCTATAATAATTCTGCTAATGCTTCCGGGGTGTTTCAAATAGACTTTTCTAACGAACTTAATATAGACAGAAGCACTTTCTCTAATAATCATGTAATATCTAGCGGGAGTGTGGTTGGCGGCGGGATCTTAAATATAAATAATAGTAATTTTTATAATAATGATACAAGTGCTGGTGGTATGTTTTGCTCAAATGGCGGCGATATAGTTAACTGTACTTTTTATGGGAATCATGATGTTTCTGGTAATGGCAGCATAGTTTACGGAAATGGCGGTTATAAATTCAAAAATTGCATTTTATGGGGCAATGATAGCCCATTGTTTTATGGGACCGACGGCGAGATCGAATATTGTGATATACAGAATGGAGCTTGGGGCCCCTTAACCAATGTAACGGGAAATATCTCGTCCGAGCCAGTATTTATTACGACTGAAGCCGGTAATCCCCAGTTCCTGCGTCTTAGCAGAACTTCCCCATGCATAGATACAGGAACATTTGAAACAGGTGTCCCCACAACGGACGCGGCAGGCAACACAAGGCCTCACGGGTTCAACGCCGACATGGGAGCATACGAGTTCATGGGCCCCTCGATATCCATTGAGTCGCCCAACGGCGGAGAAACGCTGCACATTGGTTCGTACTGGCCCATTAAATGGCTGCTGGCAGGAGAAATAACAGGAAATGTTAATATAAGGCTTTCAACCAACGAGGGCTTTTCCTGGGATATTCCCATTGCATCTGTATCCTCTTCTCAAGGACCAAACACCTATATGTGGACCAACATCCCGGACTTTGCTTCGAACGAATGTCTCATATCGATAGACGCCACCGGCAACGGCATATGGAACTGTGACACAAGCAGCGGCACTTTTGAAATGAAAACTTTCACGGACCTGGTCCCGCCCGTTGTGACAATGGAATCCCCTTCCGGATTTACAACGCTCGAAGCCGGAGTCCCTTATAGCGTCACATGGTTAGCGACAGACGAGACAGGCTTCCCGCCCGTGAATTATGTTTCCGTTTATTACGCCACCATCGAGGGCAACTGGATAACAGCCTCATCAGTCGAGTCAAACAACACCGCCACCAGCGGAGCTTATTCATGGAAGGTTCCGGACGATATCGCCCCTGTTGACGGGTTCAGTACCGGATGGATATCCATTGAGGTAAGGGACATGGCGAACAACCAGGCATTCGCGCTGTCCCCTCTCTTGTCGTTCGCGGGACTTCTCTCATGGGTCCATGTCTCGACCGGCGGCAGCGATACTTATCCTGCAGGGGATGGCTCCATGATCAAGCCATACAGGACCGTACAGAAAGGCCTGTACAGAGTGGCAATGGGCTGTTCCGTGGAGGCGGCAGCAGGAACGTATGCTGAGATCAGTATTCACTGGCCGAAAAGGAATAATATAACTTTAATGCCATCCCCGGAAACAGCGATTTGTACGATAGACGCTCAGGGGGGTACCTGCATCAGCCTTGAATCAGCTGTCAGCCTTACCATTGAAGGATTTACCTTGCGATATGGCGTAAGCCCCTATAACGGCGGAGGCATGTTCCTTCCCAGCGGTTCAACAATACATCTGAAAGCTGTAACTATAAGAAATTGTGGTGGGACTACTTACTCCGGCGGCGCGATCTATTCCGAAGATAATTCTGTCAAGATATTTGCTCAGGACTGCCTCTTTAAAAATAATAATGCTTATTTGGGCGGCGTAGCTTATAAAGGCACATGGTATGCTTCAGGATGCGCCATTGAGGGGAATTTTGCATCAATTCGAGGCGGCGTAGCAGATTCGGCAGATTGGACGGCAATAAACTGCACTATCAACAGCAATGAATCCTACTTCTATGGAGGCGTTGCTTATGAGGGGAAATGGAATGTAACAAATTGTTCCTTTAATGGTAACGGGAACAAGAACTACACGCGTGGAGGAATTTTATATGGGGGCTCGTTGGAAGCTATAAACAGCATATTCAGTAATAATAAAGGTGGATACGGTGGAGTCGCTTTTCTTGGCGATTTGACTGCGACAAACTGCACTTTTGAAGCTAATGCCTCACCTTTTGGAGGAGTGGCTTATAATGGTGACACTTGGTATGGCTTATATAATATCACCAACTGTTTCTTCCGAAATAACGGTGACTACAAATCAAACGGATATGGAGGAGTCAGTGTTGGCGGCACCTGGAATGTGAAAAATAGCGTTTTTACAGGCAATTACGCATGCAATGGCGGCGTTGGCTACCATGGTAACTGGAACGTGGAAAACAGCATCTTCAATAATAATATTGTTAGTTACGAAGGCGGCGTTTTTACGGATACAGACATAGTTAAAGCCACTAATTGCACTTTTTATGGCAACATTGCTCCCATAAATGGTGAAGTAGCAGGATTTACGACTATATTTGAGGCGAAAAATTGCATATTCTGGGGCGGAAACAAGCAATTCAGCAGCTTCCCTGCATCCCTGGGATATTGCGACATTCAAAGCAAGGAATCAAGCAGCCTTTTAACACTATATAAATGCATCGAAAAGGATCCCATGTTCATTTCAACAGTTGAGCCCTACAATTTCCATATGGATGCAAATTCTTCCTGCCTTGATAACGGGACAAATGAATCAGGCGTACCGTCAAAGGATGCCGAAGGTATTTCCAGGCCGCAGGGCTATGGGGTTGACATGGGCGCGTACGAGCAGGCAGGCGCGGGGATTTCATTGATAACAGTGATCCAGCCAAATGGCGGAGAGAAATTGATAGCTTTAACACCTTATACGGTCACATGGCAGATATCCGGGTTCGTAACCACCGACGTATATGTAAAGCTTTCCACGAATGAGGGAGCGACATGGGATACTCTCATCACCCGGGAACCAGGAGTACTATGTAAGCATACATATGTCTGGACCCCATCAAATGATAATGCATCAAAGAAGTGCATTGTCTCCGTGGAAGCAGGCGGTCCCGGCGGATGGGGACATGACACAAGCAATGCTACATTTGAGATAAAAGGCAAAGTCATTACAAAAGAGGTGTGGGTTTCCTGGGATACGGGTTCAGACGAGGCCGGAGATGGAACATCTGGAAATCCTTACAAGACAATATCTTACGCGCTTACAAATATTGCCACAGGAGGGGCTGTTTATGCTTTCGGCGGCACTTATTATGAAAATAATATATCCTGGTCCCCATTTAATAATATTACTCTTAATCCTTCCTCCGAAACTTCGGTCTGCACAATAGACGCCCAGAGATTAGGAAGAGTGATCAGCGTTGAATCGGCAGTTAACCTGACCATAGAAAGCTTTACCATCCAGAACGGCAGAGCTTCCATGGAGAATGGCGGCGGCATTTTATTGCCAGGCGGTTCAAACCTCCGGCTTGAAAAAGTGGTGATCCAATATTGTTCTGTTGAAGCGCCCGAGAACGCCAGGTATGGCGGCGCGGTTTTTGCGGCGGATAACAGTGTTGGTGTATCAGCTCAAAACTGCCGCTTCGCCCATAACGTTTCTCCTCGCGGCGGCGTTGCCGCAAACGGCATCTGGCATGTAAAGGATTGTACTTTTGAGGCGAACAGCGCAAACCTCAAGATATCCAATAATCCCTACGGTTGGGGCGGCGTGGCGAACGGCGGCACCTGGACCGCGACCAACTGCGCATTCAGTAATAATAGTGCCAATGCTTATGGAGGAGTTTTTAATGAGAGCGACTGGAAGGTGCTAAATTGCTCTTTTAATAATAATACTTCGGGGTATAGCGGCGGAGTTCGTTCAGAAGGGACATTGGAAGCTGTAGATAGCGTATTTATTAATAACTCAGCTCAGCATGCAGGAGGCGTTTCATTGGGAGGATATCATCCTTTTACTGCAATTGGCTGCACTTTTGAAGGAAACACGTCTGGCGGAGGCGGATATGGTGGGGGGGTAGAATACACGGGTACCTTGAAAGCATCTAATTGTCTTTTCCGTAATAATGGTGCCATTGGTGGTGCTTCTTACGCTTTTGCGGGTGTAGGAGGATTCAGATGCGAAATAAATAATTGCATATTTATCGGTAATTATGCTCGCGGAAATACGAACAGTAAAGGCGGCGTATGGCATACTGCCTTGATGATAAATATGAAAAATAGCATCTTTATTGGCAATACTTCAAGCGGAGAAGGCGGGATTGCCTGGGGCAGTCTCATTACCGCGGAAAATTGCACATTTTATAACAACACAGCTGTTGGTTCAGGTGATGTGGCGACAGGTGGGGAGGGTGAGGGTTATGAAAGCAGATGGAATGCGAAAAACTGCATCTTCTGGGGCAGTAATGACCAATTTAATAAAACCAGCGGAACCCTGGAATACTGCAACGTCCAGAACGAGGATTGGAGCAGTTTTAACAGGGTATTCAAATGTATCAGCAAGGATCCTCTCTTTGTTTCGACCACAGCTCCCTACGATCTCCATATGAACGCAAATTCCCCCTGCATAGATACAGGTATAACTATAGAAGGCATTACCCGGGATGCGGAGGGTATATCCAGACCGCTGGGCGCCGGTTATGACATAGGCGCTTACGAGCAGTCCGGCCTGGGGCTTCCGGTCATAAGAGTATTAAAGCCGAACGGCGGCGAATCATTGATGGCCGGAGTTTCATACGAGGTTAAATGGCAGATATCGGGGGTTGTGACTTCCGATGTATATGTAAGGCTTTCAACTAACGAAGGAGCGTCCTGGGATAAACTAATAACTCAAGAACCGGCAGTGATATGTGAAACCACGCGTTGGTGGAAGCCGACGGCAAGTATGGTATCAACTGAATGTTTGATATCCGTGGAAGCGGGCGGGCCCGGCGGTTGGGACCATGACACAAGCAATGCCACTTTCGAGATAGTAGCGCCAGTCGATCATCCGCCTCTTGTTACTGTTGAAGCCCCGAACGGCGGCGAATCGATCAAGGGCGGGGATAAGTTCAATGTCAGATGGAAAGCTATGGATGATTACACAACAAGCGAAAGCCTGACCATAAGAATATATTACTCAAGTAGTGAATCATGGCAGTATATTACAACAACTAAAGAAAGTGCTTCAGGTATCGGCACTTACGAATGGACAACTCCCTCAACATGGAGTTCAACTGAAGTTAAAGTTAGGATCTCGGCCACCGACGAGTCGAGCAATATAGCCACAGACGAGAGCAATGCCAAATTCACCATCGATAGCTTTGCGCCGTTGATAACAGTAATAACGCCTGACGCGGGAATAACCCTTGAGGGCACCAAGAATTTCACGGTAAAGTGGATAGCAACGGAGGAAGTAAGGCTTACGGCAGAAGCATTCACCATCTGGCTCAAGAGAGGAACCGCCGCCTGGGAACAGATCGTCACGAAAATAAGCAGCCTGGACACAACATACCTGTGGAGCGTTACGGGAACCGATGAGCCGGCATGTTATATATCAATGGAAGCGCTTGATACGGTCGGCCACAGCAGCATGGATGCAAGCGGGCCGTTCAGCATAATGACCAGGCCGACCGCCATAACAAATCTTGCCGCGACTTCCCTTGGCACAAGGGAAATAAGGCTGACATGGACAGCTACATGGGACAATGTTCCCTCTCAGAGCGTTGCCAGCTATGAAGGATATTTATCAACGGAAGCGATCACGGCGGGGAATTTTGGAAATCTCCCGCAGAACAAGTTTACTATAGGGCCGCCAAAGGCGCCAAATCTGACGGAAGTCGCCACCATAAGCGGGCTTGCCGCGAACAAAACATATTACTTTGCCATAAGGAGCAGGGATGGATACTTTAACTGGTCGGATATATCGAATGTCGCGAGCGCCGAGACAAGGGATATTTATCCGCCGGTAGTGGCCGTGATAGCTCCAACGACCGGAGAAGTAATTAAAGGCGGGAACAAATATAACATCACCTGGACGGCAATTGACAACATCACGCTCCCGGAGAACCTCACTATCAGGCTTTACTATACAAGCAGCGAAGTGTGGACATCCATTGACACGACAAAAGAGAGCAATGCGGGATTAGGGACATACGAGTGGTTAGCCCCCTCAAACTGGAGCTCAAAAGAAGCCAGGATAAGGGTTACAGCGACGGATGAGCTGAACAATCTCGGCACCTGTGAAAGCTATAAGTTCTCAATAGACAGCATAGCGCCGGTCATTACCATAACAAGCCCGGATGCGGGACTGACCATTGAAGCGAATAGCCCCTTCAATATCAAATGGATAGCAACAGACGAAGTGCAACTGTCGCCGGAAGCATTCACAATATGGTATTCAACAAGCGATGGTTCAAGCTGGATAAATATAGCCAGCGGAAGGAGCAGTTTGGAGACTTCATACAACAGCTGGACAGCGCCGAACATGTCCACCACCGAAGCAAGGATATCGATGGAGGCAAAAGACAGGGCGGGACACTCGGGTTACGCGCTTTCGGGAAAATTCAGGATCAGGTTAATTTCCGCAGCCGGAAAATATGTCTCCAAAACCGGCTTGGATTCGAATGATGGGTCGCAATCCACCCCCTACAGAACAATAGCCAGGGGCTTATCTGCAGTAGGCGCAGGCGAGACAGTTTACGTCTTTGGTTCTACGGAAGCTTACAATGAATGGAACCTCCCCTGGCCGAACAGGAATAACGTGACCCTCAAAAAACTTGACGGCGAAACCTTGCCCGTTACCATTGATGCGGGAGCCGTGTCAGGACAAAGATGCATAACTGTCGATGCGGTATCTACTAATGTAACTAACATGACCATAGAAGGAATAACTTTACAGAAGGGGTGGGTAAACGGGGCGAATGGCGGAGGGCTTTATCTTAATAAGAGCGGGATCAATGTCTGGCTAAACAATGTCACTATCCAGAATTGTACGGTTGAAGGCTCGGCTATTCGCGGTGGAGCTGTTTCCGCCAAAGATAATTTAGTAAGAATATTTGCCCGGAACTGCGCCTTCAATAACAATATCGCTGCTTCTGATGGCGGCGGTTTCGCTGTCTATGGTTCCTGGACCGTTTCCGGCTGCGCTTTTGTCAACAATTCTGCTTTAATAGGCGGTGTATTCAGGGAGATCATCGGCACCATGGAAGGATGCGTATTCACCGGGAACCGTTCCACTTATGCATCACTCGGTGGCGGCGTAGATTATAATAGTACCTGCTTTGCAAGCAATTGTACATTTGAAAGTAACAGTGCCGTCAGTAATGGTGGTGTGGCTTACCTCGGCACCTGGAATGTAAAAAACAGCATCTTTAACGGAAATTCAGCAACTACTGGCAATGGCGGGGTAGCTAACAGTTCCAACTGGACCGCAACCAACTGCGCTTTCTGCAATAATACCGCCGCTAATGGCGGGGTAGCATGGGGAGGCACATGGAATCCCACAAACTCGATATTCTGGGCGAACAGCGCGACCACTGCCGGGCCGGTATTTAATAGCATGGCCGCCGGCGGAAAACTAAGGTGCTGCGATGTGCAGAACAATAACTGGGCTAACCTTGCGACGCCCGAGTGCATATCCGCTGACCCGAGGTTCGTCTCCACAACTCCCGGCGCTGAAGATCTGCACCTGATGGCGGGCTCGCCGTGCATAGACACCGGCACAAAAGAACCCGGCGTCCCCGCCCTTGATGCCGACGGCAAATCCAGGCCTCGCGGCCTGGGGGTTGACATGGGACCATATGAGTTCCAGGGTCCCTCAATATCCGTTCTTTCGCCGAACGGCGGGGAAAGCCTTTCTGCCGGCGAAAACTTTACTATTACATGGAAGACCTCTGATGAGGTATTGCTCTATTCAAAACCCATCACCATAAAGTACTCGGCGGATGGCGGCTCATCCTGGACGCTTATCACAAAAGAAGTTGAAAATACCGGCATATACACATGGGAAGCTCCGCAGGCGGGCACTAGCAATGGTCTCATCTCGATCGAAGCGGTAAATTCGTTGTGGGTCTGGAACTGCGACACAAGCAACTCAACTTTTGAGATAGTCGCGCCTATTATATGGGTTTCCACAACAGGACACGATGATACCGGGGAGGGGACCGTGACCAATCCTTACGGAACAATAGCCAAAGGATTATCCATGGTGAAGCCCGGCAAAAAAGTCTATGCCTTCGGAGGCACTTATAATGAGTGGAACCTCCCCTGGCCGAACAAGGACAACATAACATTAAAAGCTTCCATGGAAACAACCCCTGTCACCATTGACGCGGGAGCCGTGTCTGAACAAAGATGCATAACTGTCGATGCGGTATCTAATGTAACTAACTTGACCATAGAAGGAATTACTTTACAGAAAGGGAGGGTAAGCTCAGCAAACGGCGGAGGGCTTTATCTTAATAAGAGCGGGATCAAAGTCTGGCTTAACAATGTCACTATCCAGGATTGTTCTGCTGAAGGTACCCGTTACGGAGGCGCTGTTTCCGCTCCGGATATTACCGTTAAAATATTTGCTCAAAACTGCTTATTCAGTAACAATAGAGCTTCCTATGGCGGTGGAGTTTCTTATAAGGCGAGTTGGGCTGCAACTGGCTGTATCTTTAAGAATAACAGTCAGACAAATAATCCCAATGATTCTAATAGCAGCTATAGCGGAGGGGTAGCTTCACAAGGAAGTTGGGAAGTGAGCAGCTGTACATTTGAAGCAAATACGGCTTATAAGGGCGGCGTGGCGTCTTATGGCAACTGGACGGTAAATTCTTGCGCATTCAAAAATAATGTTGCTTTAAATAATGGGGGGGTATTCACTTCCCACTATGGTGGCAGACCCATTCAAGATCTTTGGAATGTAACTGACAGCATCTTCGAAAACAACTCAGCTGGTAATGCTGGTGGCGTTGATCAATGGAGCAAATGGAATGTAACTCGCAGTGTTTTCAAAAATAATTCCGCTCTTGCTGGCGGCGTATTTGCTAGCCTTGTCGTCACTTTGGAAAGTTGTACCTTAAATGGAAATCGAGCTACTGCTGGTCAGGGCGGTGTGGCTATCGGGGCCGGCACATGGAATGTAACTAACTGCACATTCTATGATAATGACGCAACGGGAGCGGGAGATGTGGCCTATAATTACACTTGTAATATCCGTAATTCTATCTTCTGGGGCAGCCCCAGTCCATTTAATACCATGTACGGTACGATAAAATACAGTGATGTACAAAATGGTATATGGGGCGGCCTTACGCAAACTAACTGTATCTCCGCCGAACCCAGATTTTTATCGACAGCGCAAGCAGATGCTAATTTCCTCCGTCTTGGCTACGGTTCCCCGTGCATAGATAGCGGCACTTTAGAAACCGGCATCCCGACAAAGGACGCGGCGGGTTATTCTATCCCCCGCGGATTCATGGCCGATATGGGAGCTTACGAATTCCAGGGCCCCTCCATATTCGTTTTGTCGCCGAACGGCGGGGAAAGCTTTCCTTCGGGTGATAATATCACTATTACATGGAAGACCTCTGATGAGGGATTGCTCGCATCAACGCCCATCACCATAAAGTACTCGGCAAACGGCGGCTCAACCTGGACGCTTATCACAAAAGAAGTGGCCGATACCGGCATATACACATGGGAAGCTCCGCAGGCGGGCACCACAAGCGGGCTCATCTCGATCGAAGTGGTCAATTTATCCGGTGGCTGGAACTGTGATACCAGCAACTCATTCTTTAAGATAATTTCGCCTGTTATATGGGTTTCTCCCGAAGGACACGATGATACCGGTGACGGGACCCAGTCCAATGCTTATCAGACAATATCAAAAGGCTTGTCCAGGGTGATCGCCCCCGGTCAAATAGTTCGTCTCTTTGGCGGCACTTACAGCGGACCCGGCAACTATGACATCCCCTGGCCGAATATGAACAACATAACACTTAGAGCTTATGACTTAAATTCTCCCGTCATCATTGATGCCGGAGGTACGGTCGGGAACAGATGCAGATGCATAACCATAGAATCCGTAAGCAATGCAAAAAATTTAACCATAGAGGGGATCACATTGCAGGGGGCCTACACAAAAATAGACAATAATGGCGGCGCGATCTTTGTTAACCAGGGGAACAAGAATATTTGGCTGAAATATGTAACGATCAAGAATTGTACTGTTGATAGCAACCAATATAACGGAGCTTATTCTGGCGGAGGAATTTACGCTGCAGATAATTCGGTTACAATAGATGCACAATACTGCACCTTTAAAGACAACCGTGTTGTTAACACTCAATCTAATTCGAAGGGATCTGGCGGAGTAGCAGGCAACGGCACCTGGATCGTGAACTACTGCACATTTGAGGGAAATAATGCTTCTTTTAACGGTGGCGTAGCCTTCAACGGCAAATGGAAGGTATCAAACAGCACTTTCAAAAACAATATAGCTGCTGGCCAGGGTGGCGTTGCTTATGGGGGCTATTGGGACGTAACTAAAAGTATCTTTACTACAAATGTTTGCAGTGAGTCTGGATATGGAGGCGGCGTAGCATCATATAATTATTGGAACGTAACTACCTGCGAATTCACCAACAATTCCGCTGTGCACGGCGCCGTATTTAATCCATTCATTGTCACCGCGGAAGGTTGTACCTTCAATGGAAATCGAGCTACTGGAGGTTATGGCGGCGTGGCTAATGGCGGCACATTGTTTATAAGAAACTGCACCTTTGAA
>Ga0315284_10000150_pt1 | contig 94166 bp, 84 predicted proteins | sample YL17G09_16_MG_FD_203696 | JGI IMG/M metagenome (GOLD analysis project Ga0315284, IMG submission 203696) | Sediment microbial communities from Yellowstone Lake, YNP, Wyoming, USA - YL17G09_16 | ecosystem: Environmental > Aquatic > Freshwater > Lake > Sediment | place: USA: Wyoming | collected... | reverse complement strand
AGGACGGCTTCACCGTCTGCTTGCCCGGCGACCTCAATGCGCGTGGGTGGCGCTTGCACTTGCAGAACAAGGCGTTCCAGTACTGGCTCCGCGAAACGAACCTGCTGGTCGCGTCGCACCACGGCAGGCCGACCGGCTACCTAGAAGAAGCGTTCAAGTACTTGTCGCCTAAGCTCATCGTGATCTCGGACAAGGAACAGGCCAAGGGACGGCAGCTCACCAAGCGTGCGCCGTACCGCGACCATGCGCGTGGCGTGAAACTTGAAGACGGTTCATTCAGACGAGTGCTCACCACGCGCGGAGACGGTCGTATCCGCGTCGTAGTCAAGGACGGCAAGTGGGAGGTATCCACGTCGCGAGTTTCGCAACCGTCAGTTACCCATGGCAGCTAAGAACGCGAGTATATGCACATGAAGCGCACAGACACCGACCAGCTCAGATACTTCATCTACGCCCGCAGGTCGAGCGAAGGCGAGGAGCGGCAGGCCCGTAGCATTGAAGACCAGCTCCGCGAAGTCTGGGAGCTTGCCCGCCGAGAGCGGCTTGCCATCGTCGGCGAGTACACCGAAGCCCAGACTGCCAGCAAGCCGGGACGCCCGCAGTTCAATGCGCTGCTCGCGCGCATCGAGCGGGGCGAAGCTGACGCAATCCTGGCGTGGGAGCCGAACCGCCTTGCCCGCAACTCCGTTGACGGCGGACGCATCAGCTACATGCTGGACACCGGCGCGATACGGCACCTGCACTTCGCCAACTACCACTTCACCAACGACAGCCACGGCAAGTTCGCGCTGTACATGGCCTTCGCCCAGAGCAAGTACTACAGCGATAACCTAAGCGAGAACATCCGGCGCGGCATCAAGTCCAAGCTTGAGCGCGGCGTCTACCCCAACTGGGCCAAGCGCGGCTATGCCAACCATCCCAGGACCCGCGAGATCGTCCCCGACCCGCAGTTCTTCCACCTCATCCCACAGATGTTCGAGTTGTATGCCTCAGGCAAGCTCGGCCTGCGCGACCTGGGCTTGAAGCTGCACGAGGCTGGCCTCACCGGTCATACCGGCCATCCGCTCTCCGCATCCCAGGTGCAGCGGATGCTCACCGACCCGTTCTACTACGGCGCGTTCGACTTCGGTGGAGAACGCTACCAGGGCGCGCACCAACCGGCGGTGTCAAGGGAGCTGTGGGATGCAGCCCAAGCCATGATGCGCAATCGCGGGAAGGTGAAGCCGAGACGCGGCAAGTACCCATTCGCCTATCGGGGACTGCTGCGTTGCGCCGAGTGCGGGCACGCGGTCACCGCCGAGATGCAGAAAGGCCACACCTACTACCACTGCTCGAAGCGCAGCATGAAGGTGAAGTGCACTCAGCCGTTCGTGCGCGAGGAGCTGGTGTCGGAACAACTGAGCGACCTGATGAACCAGCTCGCCGAGGTTCCCGCTGATTGGATCGAGCACATGCTCGCCGAGATCGACGCGATGGAGTCCGCTAAGACCGGACGGGACAATGCGGCGCTGGCTGAGCTGGATAGGGAGCACAGGACGATCCAGACACGACTCTCGCGTCTGGCGGATTTATATATTGGCGGAGACCTGGATCGGGCGGACTACAACGCCCGCAAGTCCGAGCTGATCGACCGCAAGGTCGCTCTGGTTGAGGCCCGCAGGAAGATCGCCGCAGGCGCGGATGTTACGAAGTTCGAACGGCTGAGACAGCCGCTAGAGTTAGTGCTGGACTGGAAAAGCGCGCCAGCGGGAGATGATCTCTGGAAACTGCGCGAGCTTTGCGCGCAGGTAGGTTTGAACTGGGCACTGGATTCGCGGAAAGTGCTCTGGGACTGGGTTCCGCCTTACGCGCCGCTGGCGCGGCGCGCCTGTTATACCGACTGGCGGAGAGGGCGGGATTCGAACCCGCGATACCCTTGCGGGTATAACACGTTAGCAGTGTGCCGCTTTCGACCACTCAGCCACCTCTCCCTACTAGATAGTTCCGGCTATCAATCGCTCTTTTTTAATCCGAGACCATTTTTTAAGTTGGCTTTCTCGATTCCGCGCAAGAAGATAGGACATAGCTGATTCCACATATACTAGTTTGGCAGCGTCGTGGTCTCGCACCCACTCTGCCCCTCGACCAGCATTATGCTCCCGTAGTCGTACTCTTGGGTCAGTTGAAATACCCATGTAGAGCGAATCGTCTTTGCAACGCAAAATATATATGTACCAGACTTCTTCTTTAGCCTCTCGGCTCCGCTCGAGGCCATTCGCCTCGGTAACAATTTGCATCTCATACACTATGGTAACATCTCTATTGCTCGGCTGGTCGCAGACCATGAGCGACTCCGAGCTTGTCGAGGAGGAGTCGAATGGCGCGCCCGGGAGGAATTGAACCCCCGACCTGTCGGTCCGTAGCCGACCGCTCTAATCCGCTGAGCTACGGGCGCAAGTAAGACATACTATCTACTATCCAACATGCTCTGTCAAAATTGATAACCAAGCCCACCTCGTCCCGCCCCTCGAAGCCCAATCTATATTGGAAGAGGATAATTTCCTACTTCCAATGAGACTGGGCGCAGCGGGGAGCTACGGGCGCATTCTACAGCTTGAAAAACCTTCCGATCCTGTCAATGGTATCCTCCCCCCGGCTGGCATCCTCCGGCAAAAATTTAGAGAGAATATCTCTAACCTTATCTACATCAGCATCTCCCAATTGTAAAGTAAGCATCAGTCCCCATTTACGCTTGGGTAGCAGGTTAACTACCCGCGCCTCACCGGCCAAAACCACCCAGAAAGATTTTAATTGGTCATACCGATGTATTCGTTCTCCCACCTTGATTCCCGCTTCGGTGAGCTGGTGAGTAAACTTTCGCGGCTGGACCCTTTTCAGCAGATATAACACAGCCAGGATCATCCCCACTACTGCCAAGGCTATCCATTGCCGCGTCCAAATCATCCACCCTGCCGCTAGCAACAAAACCACGAACACCCAAACATTCCAGCCCCGCCCCGTTTCTCCAAATTCGGGGGCCTCCCATTCGTACAAGACGTTGTCGCTGTTTTCTGCCATCCCTTCCATTATAGACACTTGGCTGAAAGCCACACGTAGCCATCCTTCGCAATCCCATGGCTACGGAGTAGCGACGGGTCGCCTTGGCGAATATGACTGAAAGCCACACGTAGCCTTTGGCGAAGTGTGGCGGAGAGGGTGAGAATTTCACCGCTTCCAGCGGGACCCCGCCATAGGCGGTGGCGAACCTTTCCCAACTTTGGCGGAGGCGACAGGATTCGAACCTGTGAAGGGCTTGCGCCCCAACTAGTTTTCAAGACTAGCGCCATAAGCCACTCGGCCACACCTCCATTCCATTAAGCTTGTTAAATTGGGGCGGGATTTCCCGCCTTTAGCGGGACCCCGCCATAGGCGGTGGCGAACCAATTAATTTCTCAACCACTCCCGCACCCCTCCTTATCAAGGACGGGCTAATTCTAGCGCTAAACCAGTCTCCCGGCAATCCTTAGAAACCGACGTGAACAAAATTCTTGTAAGTTACCTTCTTCAGATCTTCGCCAGCATAAAATGACGCGCCCGCGCCGCTGAAAATATCATGCATCTGATCTAAGAGTTGATACGCTCCCACCGTCGTTACATCCAACGCTAAATCTTTCAAAATGCTTTGCGCGTTTTCCCAGGCTCCCTGTGCCTTGTAAACAAAGATCGTACTGGCCTTACTGAATACTCCCCCGTCGATAGGAAGATCGGAAAAATGACCGTCCTTTTCATCTACTATGCCGTCCTTGCCGGTATCGTCATATCCCACTCCGCCCTCATCCACGGCAACGGCCCCCTTGGGAAAAACATCCAAGTCGGGCCGACCGTTATCTAAATCGTCTTCGGGGCTGTAAACGATCAACTGCCGCACCATTAGGTCGCTGTTCCAATTTTGGCCCGCCGCGGCAAATTGCGCGCTCGTGGGCAGCTGCTCCAGATCCAAAACCAGCTGGCGAATGTGCTGTCTTGCTTCATACGCCTTCCACAGCCGGCAATTGCGGGGGTTCTGCCATCCTACCACATTAGCCACCTGCATCATCCGAAAGGCCATTTGCAAACCCTGCGCTAATTGTTGCTGCAAGCTCGCTTCATCCCACGCCACCACGTCGCCTCTTGTCTTCTCCCGCACTGTTTGCAAATTTGTCAGAGCCTGCTGGGCGTAATCACGGGTTCGCGCATCAATCCCCTTGCCCCGCAGCTCTGCCGTTTTGGTGAGATTAATGATCATATAATCCAGCGCGTTGCCCACCTTGGTATACCAAGCGTCTTCGGAAGCCTTCGTTAAGATGCCCTCCAAATATGTTTTATATGCGGCGTCCCCCTTAGCGCGTTTAGCCAGCCCCGCTAATACCTTACCGCCTTCATAAACCAACTTGCCGTCCACCTGCAATTGCTCATAGGTAGGCCGAATGATGTCTTCGCTCGCCATCTCCTGCCACTTAACTTCCACCGGCGGATTATTGTTAACATTGCCGTCACTGTCGCCAAAACATGCCCGCGCCAACTCGTTGCTCACCCGTCCGATTTCGTCAATCCCGATCGCCTGCCCGAACTGATACGCCGACATCGCATCCACCGTGTCCCCTCCGCCTATGGTAGCGCCAAAAGCGCTCAGCACTGCCCTACTTCGGGTAAACTCCGGCCCGTTAGTGTACGACAACGATACTCCAATGACGCCATTGCTCCGCTCGGCCCATTTATCTCCTAAGTATTTCAGCACGACCATTACTCTCCAGTCCAAGTTCATCACTGCTTTGCCGCCTTCTTCTTGCCATTCAATGTCTTTTTCCAAGCCCGGCGCAAACACCAGCATTCCGCCATTTCTCAATGCCGCCACTTGGCCTGCCAAAGTAACATCCTTTGGGTCAGAAAAGTTCATTGGAATTGGTATCGAACCGCCCTGTTCATTTAATGATTTATGCGCCACGCCCCCGAACCACATAAATAGTCCGATGATGATAACGATAATCAGTACCACCAACCAAAACCAAGGATTGAGTAATACGGGAGCTAGTTTCGCCAGCGCTTGCGCAACTTTTCCTACCTTCTTGGCCGTCTCCGCCGCCTTTTTAACTTGCTCTATTTTTCTCTTGGCTTGCTCAACTTTCCGGCGCGCCGCTTGTGCTTTGTCATACAAATCCTTGACCTTCTGCGCCTTATCCGCAATCGTCCCCCCCTGTTCGCGCCCCTCCGCCGGTTCTTCCTCCTCCTCTTCCGCCGGCCCTCGTTCTCCTCGCTCCTCTACTGGCAATTCCTCCGACGGAGGTTGCCCTTCGGCCTCTTCACCAATACCGTATTTGCCTAACTCCTCCCGCGCAAAATTCAGCCGGCGCTCTGCCTGCCCGCCCTTTGGCTCCGCCAGCGCCAAACTCCCCTCGCGCTCATAGCCCTCCTTCTCACCCATCAGCTTATCGAACTCCGCCAAAGCTTCGGTGATGCTTGCCATCACCGCTACGGATAATTTGAACTGATGAGCTTTCAAAAGCTGCTTCAAATGAGCAGCGCGATTTCGTAGCTCGTTGTCTTTCCCCTCGGCCATTTAAATCTTCATCACAAATACTCCGCTGTCGGCAATCAGCATTAGTGTCTGCCCGATCGGGCTGTATGCCAAGCGGCGGATCTGCAAATTAGTTTCTGCGCCGACGAAAGGAATGGTGAGCTTATCTCCGCTTTCCAAACTAATTTTTTCAAACGACTGGTTAGGCGTCACCGCCACGATGGCATTGCTGTCCAGCCAAGTAAATATCGTATCTTGCCTTGCCTGCACCGCATTCCAGGTTTTAAGTTCCCCGCTGATAAAATCGTACGTCTTCATCTGCGCCTCGCCGCCATTGCCCGCTAAGTAAGCTAGTTTAGAACCATCCGGCGAGATTTGATAGAGGCTGCCCGGCAGCCAATCCGCCGCAACCGGAGTTATCGTCTTAGCCACTAAATCCGCCAGGAGCAACGCCTGGTCATTTTCAATGATTAAATACCTGTCATCAGGCCCCCACATAAATGAGGCGTTATCAAGCTTGGGCAGATCCACAATTACCCGCTCCCATTCCTGTCCATCCGGCAATGCCCGCACCAATGAATACTCCCCGTCGGCAGTATCATATATATAAACTATCTCCGCGCCGTTGGCGCTGAAGCCCGCCTGCCGGATGCTGTCATTAAGCAAAACCGGCCGCCATCCCGTGGCGCCTTTCAAATTGTCGTCAAACAGCCACGTGCTCGTACCATTATATTTTGCCTTGCCTTGTTCGGGGCGTTCTCCCAACACCACATATCGCCCGGGCACCCCGCGATTATCGATAGTGTTCGCCAGCTGTGGTCGGCCCGCTACTTTTACAACGGCAGTCGATGCCGTTGGTGACCATGCCACACTAGTTACATTACCGAAACTCCCCCGGAACAATCCCACCGTGGTGGCGTCAGCTAACTTGTAAAGTTTAAATGTCTGGTCGCGGGCATCGAAATAAGTAATCTCTGTACCGTCAGTATCCAGTCTTGCGTATTGCCAGTTGGTATCCCCCACTCTTGTAATTTCAGGGATGGGTAACAATTGAAAACTCAACAGCGACTTTTCCTTGCGCACGATGGTAAAAGTTTTTTCCAGTTCCAAAAAGCCGTCTTTGGCCAAAATTAATTTGTGCCCGCCGGCTCTAAGCTTCACCGTCATGCCGGAATCGATTTGACCGTAATCTTTATTATCAATTTTAAGTCTTGTCTGGTTCTCATTCAGTTCCAGCGTCAGCTCGCCCGCGTTAAACTGCAGCCCCGTGAGTAAAAAATAACCCGTGCCAAACACCAAAACTAGCGCTAATCCGCTAATCATGATGGCCAACCAATTAATTTTCCCCAATTTCAGTCCTCTCGCCTTTAGGACGGGAGATACCGGGGAAGCAATTATCGTCTTGGCCGCAGCCGGGCGACTTTGGCGCAACAGCTCCATCAGCTCCTCTTCGGACGTTTTTCCGCCACTGGGCTGGTTTTTTAGGTCATCCGCCACCCTTTGATTATAGCATTTTTTAGGCTCTTTGTAAAGCTGATTTGGCTGTATATGCCTCCATCCCCCGCCTCTTTCCTCCTTCCCATTGACAAAAAGCCGTTTTTTTGATACAATAAAATAATCCTAAAACCCAAACCAAGATGCAAAAACCAGCCCGCTATCTAAACAAAGTAGCTCACTGGCCGCAATGGCTAGCGGGAATTTTAGCTATCTTCACTACCGTTGGCCTAAGCTTCCCCGCTCTAGGAGCCGGACTGGGTGACTGGATAAATTATTACGCTACTGGCGGCCCACTGATCCGAGGCCTTTTCCATATTCTCTTCGGCCTGATCAGCTTGATCGCTGGTGCCCTGTCTAACCTGTGCGTTCTGCTCATCAATACCGTCGTCCTACCGGGGCAGAATAGCCTCTTCTTCGGCGCCCAAAATCAGGTCACTGTAGTCAAGCAGGCATTCGATAGCATGCTGAGTATTGCCAACGTGCTATTCCTCGTTGCGCTGATGGTATTCGCCGTAATGATCATCACCCGCCAAGCGGGTTACAATTTCAAGAAAGCCATTACCGCGCTGGTTGTTGCTGTGGTCTTAGCCAATCTTAGCTATCAACTGGTACAGGTCCTAATTGAGATCGGCGATGCCCTGCGCAATTCCGGCACTCTCCTATTCGGGAACAGCATGAGCGCTGGCGCGCTTGGCGAATGGCTGCAGAGTATGGCCGTCTTAGCACCGGCCATTATCGATCCTTCGGTCAGCACAGCCAAATTCATCGTTACGGAATTTGCCTCGATGGCAATGCAAATAATCCTGTTGTATATATTCTTCCGGCTGATGTTTATCTTAATTGAGCGTGCCATCCGCTTAGTCATTCTAACCATTTTTGCTCCCATCCAAGCCGCCCTAAGTGTCCTCCCCGCAAAAGATCTCCAATTCGGTAGCAACTGGTTCAGCGAAGTAATTCGCTGGATTCTCGTACTGCCACTAGTCTTCATTCTCATAGGAATAGCACGCAAAATTATGCCAGACGATGTCGCATCGACTCTGCAGCAATTCCTACAGAATGTCTGGCCCAGCGAAGCCGGCGCAGGAACTTCCGTTCCCACCATTACCGGATTTACTTTCCAATTCATCGTCGGGCTTGGCATCTTAGTTACTGCCGCCAATGTGCCTGCCTTGCTTAAACTGCCTATCTCCGCCGCCACCAAATTCTTCACCGATACGGTCACCGGCGCTGCCGGGAAATGGGCCCGAGGCGAATTGGGCGCCCGCGCGAAGGATCTTGGCTTTAAGGCGGCACAAAGAACAGCTGCCGGCCGTTGGCTCTATGGACAAACTGTTGGAAGAATGGGGGCCCGCCAGTCCGAAATCGAAGCTCAAGCCAAAAAGCGCGTCTTTACCGCAAGAGAAGCCGGAACAGCTATTACGCGCGAGCGTTACCTAACAATGAAAGATCAATTTGAAGCCATTAAAACCAACCGGCTAGATGTAGCGGCCGGAGCCCAAGGCAGGGGCTATGCCACTTTTGAAGATTGGGAAAAAGATCCCGCCGCCAATAAAGACAAGCGTGCTGCTGCCAAAAGAGAGATTGAAGATGCTCTCAGCCATACTTCTATGGGTATAGGGCTTGGCTCTGCCGAATATGATTATATGGTTGTTTTGGGCAAAGGCGCCCAAGAAGACTACGAACTTGGCCGCACTCCGGAAGAAACCAAAAAACTCTATGAGGACGCAAAAGAGAAGTTTATTCAAAGCGGCGACAAGGACAAACAAGCTGCCTATGAGATGCAGAAGTACTTTGATGTATTGAAGAAACAAGCCCTCCGGTTAACTGGCGAGCCCGGCAAACAGGCGGCTGCCCTCCGTAATGAAATTGCCGAAAACGATGCCGACCTGTTGCTCAAGCGAGCCGGTCTGCCTCCTAAATTCGGGGTTTCCAAGGTCTTCAAAGAGGGAGAGGTTGGCCCCGCTGCGGGAGCGGATTATGTTGCTTTAGCCGTTGCCAAAGAACGGTACGATACTGCAAACGCCAGCCTCATAGCCGCCAGTAATAATATCGTGGGGCAGCCTGGGGGAAGAGACCTCGATCTTGTCCTCAAGTCCAGTCCCGACGAGACCCTTAGGCTTGTTGGGGGCACGGGTACCACCAGTAACGACGTGAGAGCCTCTCTCAACAACATTACTAACGTGGGCAGTGTAAATCTTGCTCTAAATATTCGTAATAAACCAATCCAAGAGGAAATCAAACGCATCCAGGCCCGCGGGGATCTCACTGAACAAGATAAAAAGAATCTAATTGATACTCAATTAGAAAAGGCGGGCACTCTCAACGCCATTCCTAACGACCGCTACGCTATAGCTGAAGCGCTCGCCCGCGGTGTAGGACTGTCGGAGCTCGGCCGCGCTCATCAAATTGCCGACGGTTGGAAAAACCCCACTCTCCAACCGCTGGTCCAAACAGCGATCACCAATCTAATCGAGACAAGGGGATCCCAAGCTGGATTGGCCGCCGCAGAAAAGAAGGTGGCCGACACTATCAGCGAGAAAGATTCGTATATCAATGCGGTAAACACCTTCCTCAGCCAACCCTCCCCCGTACCCGGCGCCACTAGCCTGGACTACTTAAAAAAGGAGGCGTCCGACATTGATGCGGGCATCACAAAATTTCTGGCCACCGTAAAGGATGCCGATCTTCCTATCGGAACCGCCATGGGCGCTGCCCGCCTACAGGGCGTCACTCCCACCGTGACCACCCAACAGTTGTCAGATATTGTTAATCACCTTGGCCTTACCGCCCTAAAACCGGGCAAAGATATTACTACACCCGACGGCTTCGGTAAGAACATGTCTGTCAAGGATACGCTTGATATGATCCGTAATATTAAAGCAATAACTAATCGGAAGGTATAATCCTATGCCTACCAAAATCCCCCAAGACGTTACTCGCGAAGATAAGCTAGTCGGTCCGCTGACCTTGCGGCAGTTCCTTTATATCCTCGGCGCCGCCGGCCTCATTTTCATCGCTTACCAATACTACGCCCTGCAGTATCTCTACTTCATTGCGTTCATTTTAATCAGCCTGCTGATAGCCCTTCTGGCGCTGGCGCTGGCCTTCGCGCAAATCAACGGCCGCCCCTTCGGCGTATTCCTGCTCAATGTGCTCCATTTCCTTCTGGGCGACCGCAGTCTGATTTGGCACAAGGAGTCACGAGATGTGGTTACCGCCATCAAAGTGCACGCCACCGATTTAAAGGACACTAAAACAGAATTGCAAGAACGCAAGTCCGGAAAGCAGATAAAAATGCAGATCGAACAGCTGGCCAATGTCTTAGATACGGGTGGTACAATGAAACCAGATATCAGTGTCACGACCAGCACAATTAGCAATCTCAATGCTTCCCCCGCTCCTTCGGCTGAACCAGTGGACGTTGAAGATGTGCTGAAAGATGTCGATTAATCATTGAAACGTATGGCCAAGCGACCAAAAACTAAAAGCACTCAGCAATTCCTGCCCATCCAGGAGATCCGCGATGGGATTATCGCTCTTAAATCCGGCGGCTATCGCACCGTATTGATGGCCAATGCCGTCAACTTCAACCTCAAGTCGGCCGATGAGCAACAAGCCCTACTGGAAAGCTATCAAAACTTCCTTAACGGCCTGGGCTTTCCCCTGCAGATCGTGATGCAATCCAGAACTCTGGACCTGGACAGCTATTTAAGCACCCTCAACCAAGCAGCGACTGCCCAAACCAACGATCTCCTGCGCACCCAGACCAACGAATACATCAACTTCGTCCGCGATCTCATCGGGGTAGCCAACATTATGAGCAAGACTTTCTACGTGGTCGTTCCTTACGATGCGCCCCTTGTTGCCCAATCCGGCTTTCACCTGTTCGGCCGCAAAGCGACAGCTCCCGGCCGCAAGTTTGACGAGATCAAAACTGAGTTGGAGGAGCGCACCGGCCTGGTCTCCAATGGCTTGGCCTCATTGGGAATTAATAATGTTCAGCTCAATACCCAAGAACTGATCGAGCTGTTCTACACTTCCTACAATCTCGACATTGCCCGTCGGCAAAAGCTCTTCTCGGTCAGCAATGTCGATGCCTCCGTCATTAGACATGCCCACGACACCGAAAGTTAATACCATGGCACTATTCGGCAAAAAAAAGACCTCCGATTCTGAAGAAATCGCCGCCAAGCAGGCGCTGGAGAGTTTTGAGTCAGGGCTGGTCTCCGTCCGCGACCTGATCGCCCCGGCGGCGATGGAAATTAAAAACGACCGGCTTGTCCTAAACGGAAAACTGGTGCGCAGCTTTTTTGTTTTGACCTACCCCCAATATGTTGAAACCAACTGGCTTTCCCCCCTCATCAACTACGACGTCAATTTGGATGTTTCGATGCACATCTACCCGATTGACAGTAGCAACATTATGCGCGTGCTCCGCCGCAAGGTGGCGGAAATGGAATCTTCTCTCCGCATCAACGAGGAAAAGGGCGCCATCCGCGACCCGGAATTGGAGATCGCCTATCAAGATGCCGAAGAATTGCGCGATCGCCTGCAGCGGGGCATTGAGAAATTCTTTCACTACGCGCTTTACTTCACTGTCTATGCCGAGAACGAAGAGAATCTCAATAAAGTCACCGCCCACATTGAAACGGTTCTAGGCGGCCAGCTGATCTACACCAAGCCGGCACTGCTGCAAATGGGACAAGCCTTCACCTCCTCCCTGCCCCTCGGGCTCGATGAACTGGATATCATCCGCAATATGACCACCTCCTCGCTGGCCACGACCTTCCCCTTTACCTCGGTGGATCTCACCACCGGCAAGGGCGTGCTTTACGGCATCAACCGCCATAACAACGGCTTAATTCTATTCGATCGATTCGAGCTGGAGAATGCCAACATGGTGCTGTTCGCCAAATCTGGCGCCGGCAAGTCGTACGCCGTCAAATTGGAAGTGTTGCGCAGTATGATGTTCGGCACCGACTGTATTGTCATTGACCCCGAAAACGAATACCAAGCCCTGGCCGAAGCCGTCGGCGGCAGCTACATTTCCCTTAGCCTTAATAGCGACAAAAGGATCAACCCCTTTGACTTACCCAGCCTGGGGGCCAATGCCGACGGCGAAAAGATCCTGCGCGCCGCGGTGATCACTTTGATGGGACTGATGAATTTGATGCTGGGCACTCTTACCCCCGAAGAGGAGGCCCTAATGGAAAAAGCTTTGATGGAAACTTACGCCCTGCGTGACATCACCATCGACGTGAAAACCCATACCAACGTCGCCCCCACGATGCAGGACCTGCACAGCGTTTTGAGCAATATGACCGGCGCCGAGAGTCTGGCCCTGAAACTTACCAAATACATCACCGGCACTTTCGCTGGCATCTTCAACCAGCCTACTAATTTTGAGCTTGATCGGGGCCTGGTGGTATTCAGCATCCGCGATCTGGAGGATGCTCTCCGCCCGATCGCTATGTATGTGGTACTGAATTACATCTGGAACAAGATCCGCTTCAATATAAAAAAGCGCATCTTGGTCATCGACGAAGCCTGGGTCCTAATGCAATACGAGGACTCGGCCAAATTCTTATACAGCATCGCCAAGCGCGCCCGCAAATACTACTTGGGCTTAACCACCATTACCCAGGACATCGAAGACTTCCTGGGCTCCAAGTACGGCAAGGCCGTGGTGGCCAACTCTTCGCTACAATTGTTATTCCGCCAATCTCCCGCTTCCATCGATATCGTGGCGGAAACTTTCAATCTTACTCAGGGCGAAAAATTTCTCTTACTAGAATCAGAAGTTGGTGAGGGCCTCTTCTTCGCCGGCACCAGTCACGCCGCCATTAAGGTAGTGGCGAGCTACATCGAAGACCGCATTGTAACCAGCGACCCTGCCCAATTGGCTGAATTACGTAAACTCACAGGAGGTTAAGATGCGCGGCCCGGGCGTCGGCCTCACAGTCATTTTAGCGGGCGTCACTCTGATCGCCATTACCGTAGCGGTGCTGACCGTGACTTTCATGCGGGAAACCTCCGGCATTGAAGAGCACTGGGGAAGCCGTACGATGGCACAGCGCCAGCAGGATTTGCTCGATCCCATTGCCGCTCTGGCCAGTGAGAGCGCCTATGAAGCCAATATCAGCTCGGGTACCAATCCTCGTCCGCGCGGCGGAGACCACGATGGTGACGGCATCCCCGACAATGAAGAACTCGGCAATGGCTCGCCTGCCGGTCCCGGTACCGACCCTGCTAACCCCGATACCGACGGGGACGGAGTGGCTGACGGTATCGAAAAACAGCGCGGCACTGACCCCAACGATCCCAATGACGGTGGTCTGCAATCGCCTCTCCCCACCCAACCCGCGCCTACCCAAGAACTGATCGTCGATAACCTCTATAAAGTTGTTCGCTACGATCAGGAGGCTTTCAGCCACTTGGTTGAGGTGCCGCTAAACAGCACCGTTCACTTCAAGATCAATATTGATCTGATCAATCAAGGCGGCAGCCACACTCTGCTGATTTTAGACACCCTGCCCGCCTCTTTCATTTTCCAAACCGGCCTCATTACCATTGACGGCGCCACTGCTCCCCTGACCCGCACGCAACTCATCCGCCAGGAGGTGCCCGTCACCAGAACCGGCCGCAGCACGATCACCCTTCTCTTTGACGTCCAAGCCACTGCCATCGGCGGATTTGCCAACTCGGTCGAAGCCTATGAAGTTGGCGCGCCCGGCGGCCCGTCCGATAAGGCCTTTGTTAAGGTCAACCCTCCGGAAGGTTCACCCGCTGGCGACACCGAAAGCCCCTGCACTCTTTGTAACTTCTTCAAGGTCGGCCGTGCTGGCGACAACCAGCCTTGGGGCGCCTACCTAACTGCAGTCCCCGGCCAAACTCTTGAATTTATGCTTGTCGCGGAAACCTCCAACCGTACCGGCAACGTCCAAACCGTGTCCCTCCACGATACTCTCCCGATAGGCTTAAAGTATATTGCCGGCAGCGGCCAGTTATTTAAAGACGGTTCCTCTAGGGCCAGTCTGCTTAGTGACTCCTGGATTAGTGCCGGCCTTACTCTGCAAGCCGATCAGCCGTCCAACCGGTTCGAGATCCACCTTTCTGCTACAGTAGAAGCATCGGTGCCCTTCTCACTATCCAATGCCGCGACTGTTGCCGACTGGAGCAATCCGGCCATCAGCCGCACCGCAGAGGTAAGAATTAAATCCTAATTCTATGACTCCCGCCAATTCCCAACCAGACCAAGATCCCAAGCCCGACCGGCCGCTGGACCAGTTTGTCACCAACCTCCAGCGCCAGAAAGAAGAGGAGTACACCAAAAAGCGGGCGGCCGAACTGAACCTGACCTATCAAAATCTGACCGGCCTGCAGCCCGATCCCGCCGCAGTCGGCCTCATTCCAAAAGACCTGGCTCGCTCCGCCGAAATTTTCGCCTATGCCAAAGAGGGTCCCGCCGTATCATTAGCTTTGGTTAATCCGGAAGCTCCCGCTACCATTGCCGCTCTAAAAAAACTGGCTGCACTTGATGAGTATGAGTTCAAGCCCGTAATGGTTTCCGGATCTTCAATGCAATATCTGCTGTCCGTCTATGATACTTTTTCTCCCGCTCAGGTTAAAACGCCAGACGTATCCGTAAGCAAAGAACAGCAACTCAAATTTTCCAAACTGACCAGTCTCAAAGCGTTGCAGGAAGCATTACAGACCACTTCCGCCAGTAAGGCTCTGGAAGTGCTTTTTGCCGGAGCGACCGGCCTTGATGCTTCGGATATTCACATCGAACCGACCAAAGAAAACATTCGTCTGCGCTATCGTCTAGACGGCGTTCTTCAGGACATCGGCGCTTTGCCGTCAGAACAGCTCGACCCCCTGATTAATCGGATAAAAATGCTGGCGAACCTTAAGCTCAACATTACCGAGAGCGCCCAAGACGGCCGTTTCTCCGTTACCACCCAAGGCGGCACCTATGACATTCGTGTTTCCATCCTGCCCACCCAATATGGTGAGTCCGTTGTGCTGCGACTGCTTCCCCAGGAAGGCCGTTTCATTAGCCTCGACGAGATCGGCTTCTCTCCTGAAGTGAAAAAATGGGTAGACGCAGCCATCCGCGAGCCTAACGGCTTGATCCTTAACACCGGTCCCACGGGCTCCGGCAAAACCACCACTCTCTACGCCATTTTAAATACCATCAATGTACCCGGCACCAAGATCATTACCGTGGAAGACCCCATTGAATACCGGATGCAGGGCGTCACCCAGACTCAGGTTAACCCGGAAGAAAAATATGACTTTCCCAACGCCTTGCGCTCCATTGTCCGTCAGGATCCCGACATTATTCTGGTCGGTGAAATCCGCGATAAAGAAACCGCCGAAATCGCGGTCAATGCCGCGCTAACCGGCCACTTGGTGCTATCCACCTTGCACACCAATGACGCCGCCGGCGCTATCCCTCGCTTAACTGACCTTGGCGCTCAACCCAAACTTTTTGCCGATGCCCTGCGTCTTGTTATCGCCCAGCGCTTGGTGCGCCGGCTTTGCCCCAAATGCCGGGAGGCTCACCCCCCGACCGCCGAGGAACTAAGTAAGATCAAAGCCATTTCCCCCGCCGCAAGTCCTACCCAGCTGTACAAGGCGGGCGCTACCTGCGATGAGTGCAACGGCACCGGCTACAAAGGGCGTATTGGCATCTTCGAAGTCCTGCGCATCACTCCCGAGATCAAAGAAAAGATTAACGCTAACGCCGCCGGCTCAGAAATCAACCAGCTTGCCGTTCAGCAAGGTATGATCACCCTTACTCAGGATGGGCTCCAGCGCGTTATCGAAGGCATCACCAGCCTTGACGAACTTCTGCGGGTAACCGGCGACGAAGAACCGACCAAATAACCCCCCTCGTCATTCCGGACTCCTGGCCTGTCGTAGCTTGCAGAGCGAAGTCGGCTAATCCGGAATCTATTTTCTCCTCGTCATTCCGGACTTGATCCGGAATCCAGACAGAAAAAAGAAAAACTGCCAGTCAGTAATGGTATAATTCAGCTAGAGGTGAAAAGAGCGGAAGTCTCAACCGCTTTTCTTTATGCCTAAGCTTCGCCATCTCTTTATCGCTATGATTTTCCTCGGCCTGATCGTCGCCGAGGCGGTGCCCTTTTTATCTAGGCTGGCCTCGCCCGCCGAGTCCCAGCACCAGTTGACTTCCCAGGAACAAAATCTGATCCTATCCATCCTGCAGCAACCTAATGATGGCACTGCACCAAGCTTCGTCGGCCAATTTTTGGACCTGCAGTCCCCTGCCGATCCCAGCGCCGTCAGTAAAGACGCTATTATATCCTCCCGCCTGATCGGCGGCACTGCCCAGTATTATTCCCTGACACCTACCCCCGGCAGCAGCGACAGTTCAACTATTGGTGACATTCTCAAAGGCGTTCTCCCCCCGATCGGCAGCGACTTGTATTATGCCTATCAAGACGGCGGCCGGGCTTGGTATCAAAAAGGCAGCAATGTCTTGGTTATTTTCTCGGATGAAAGTATCCGCAGCTTCGATACCGCAACTGGCAGCTCTACCACTTGGCTGCAAGATCGCCTTGCCTATCCCCCGATCAATGACCCCACCACCTATACTAACTACCAAAAAAATTACAACGCCAAAATCGTTGCCGAAACCACCCAATGGGTCCTAATGGAATTTCCTTCTGGCGGCGTGGTTAAAGTAATGAAACCGCAGTATTCCAAGGCCACCGCCGGCGGTGCCCCGCCTAGCAGTATTTATGGCCTCCCGAATATTCTCCCCGGCTACGGCAATTAAAAATGCCTCTCCTTTATATGAGAGAGGCATCAAGGTGCTCTGACATCGCTACACCATGTGGGACAGCGAGGCAGTTTTTCACGGCTTCATCTCCTTTGCCTCAACGGGTTGTTGCGCCCCATCCCACAGGTTGCATAGCAACCCGCAGTCGGGAGAGGAGCACTTCTGCTGGTCGAATGGCAGCTTAACCAACTCCCCGCTTTTAACGAAGGCGTAGATATTGGTTTGCGGCGAGCCGCATAACGGACACTTGCGCGCGGGATTCACTGCTCCGCCTGTCAACGTACACCTCCAATCGAGATTGCTTGACCTGATTATATCCCCTCTCCGACCCTGCGGCGTAGAGTCATTCTGACTACCCCCTAGCGTTCACCCCCCGTCGGCCAAGTGGCCACAATCAACTGCCCTTCAAAGAGTTCCCGCCAAACCGCCTCCGTCACAAACGGCACAAAGGGATGCAAAAGAATGAGGGAGTTTTTCATAATGTGATGCAGCACCGCCCCCGCGGCATCCTTGCGAGCATCATCGTCCAGTTGGGTCTTGTATTCTTCAATAATTTGGTCGCAGAAAGTGTGCCAGAAATAATCATAGATAAGTTCGCCCGCCTGTCCCAGCTGGTATTTATCCATCATCTTAGTTATATTCATTGCCGCCGTTGCAAAGCCCTTCAGCACTTCTTTGTCGCGCTCATTCAAACCCACCCCTGTCGTCGCTTTTGCCTTCGGCTGCTTCAAACTAATAAACCGCGCCGCATTCCAAATCTTGTTGGCAAAATTGCGGTATGCCCGGACCTTATCTTCGGAAATGGTTGTGTCATTGCCGGCAGCCGTTCCTGCCGTAAGTCCCATCCGCAAGGCATCCGCTCCGTATTTTTCTATCATCACCATCGGGTCGATCACATTGCCCTTGGATTTGGAAATTTTATTGCCTTCTTTGTCGCGTACCAAACCATTTAAATAAACTTCTCTAAATGGCACTTCTTTTGTACAGTAAAGCCCCATCATAATCATCCGCGCCACCCAGAAGAAAATAATGTCCCACCCTGTCTCCATCATCGTAGTGGGATAAAAATATTTAAAATCCTCAGTCTCCTTCGGCCAGCCCAGCGTGGTAAACGGCCAGAGCCCCGAAGAAAACCAAGTGTCTAGCGTATCGCTGTCTTGGATCACTTCTCCGCCCAGCTCCTTTTTGGCCTCTGTTTCAGTAGCGGCCACCGCCATCTTGGCGGGATCGCTTTTCAAATAATAAACCGGGATGCGATGCCCCCACCAAAGCTGCCGGCTGATGTTCCAGTCGCGGATATTCTCCATCCAGTTGAAATACATTTTTTCAAACCGCTTGGGGATGAACTTTATTTTGCCTGACTTTACCGCCTCGATCGCCGGTCCTGAAAGCGGGGCGATTTTTACGAACCATTGCTTGGAAACGAGTGGCTCCACTACGGTGGCGCACCGCTGGCAATGGCCAACGCTATGGGTAAGGGGCTCCGTCTTTTCGACCAGGCCCTTCTTTTCTAAATCCGCCACCACCTTTTTGCGCGCCTCCCCCACTTTCATTCCGGCATACGGGCCGGCCGCTTCGGTCATCTTCATATCCTGCCCAATCACAGTAACGTTCGGGAGTTTATGGCGCTGGCCGATTTCAAAATCAGTCGGGTCGTGCGCCGGCGTCACTTTCACCGCGCCGGTGCCGAATTCCATTTCCACCACATCATCCGTTATTACGGGAATCGGCCGTTCCAGCAGCGGCAGGATAATCGTTTGCCCCACCAATTTGGCATAGCGCTTGTCTTTAGGGTTCACTGCCACCGCCATATCCCCCAGCATTGTCTCCGGGCGGGTGGTCGCCACAGTGATGAATCCCCCATTTTCCAACGGATACTTAATATAAGTAAGCGCCCCCTCGGTTTCCTTATGCTCCACTTCCAAATCGGACAAGGATGTGGCACAGCGCGGGCACCAGTTGATAATTCTTTCCCCGCGGTAGATCAGCCCCTCGTCATACATTTTCTTGAAAACAGTAAATACCGCTTGGCTAATCTCCGGGTCCAGCGTAAATTTCCTGCGCATCCAGTCACAGCTGGCTCCGAGTCTTTTCAGCTGCTCTTCCATCTCCGCTCGGTTGGCCATCGTAAAAGCAAAGGTTTGCTTTACAAATTCTTCTCGCCCTAAATCAAAGCGGGTCTTTCCTTCTTCGGCCAGTTGCTTCTCAAAAGACACCTGCGTGGCAATACCGGCGTGGTCTGCTCCCGGAAGCCACAAAGTCGGCTCGCCCTTTAAACGGTGGTACCGGATCATAATGTCTTCCACCGTCACAAAAAGAGCGTGCCCGATATGCAAACTAGCATTCGCATTGGGCGGTGGCATAATGATGCAGTACGGCGTTTTTTGGGACTTAGTTTTGGGTGCGAACGCACCCGACTTTTCCCACAGCCGATAAATTTCCGGCTCTAGTTCTATAAAATTAAACGCCTTATCCATTTCTTTTATCCAACTGCTACGTTGGTATTGTACCACCAGTCCCGCCTGGGATCGTGCTGGTACCAAGCCGCCACTCCGATCATTGCCGCGTTATCAGTGCAGTATTCAAAGTCCGGGATGATGACTCTCACTCCCAATTTTTGCGCTCGCTTTTCCACCTCCTCCCGCAGCCGCTTATTGGCCGCCACGCCACCGCCGATCAAGACCGTTTTTGCGCCATATCGCTTCGCTGCCGAAAATAATTTTTCGCTTAGCACTTCCACTATTGCCTCCTGAAATTCCCGGGCAATGTCCGCCCGCCTTCCTACTACTCTGGTCACCGCCGTTTTCAACCCTGAAAAACTAAAATCAAAATTATCTTCATCCAGCATCGGCCTTGGTAGCGCTACTTTGGCAGGCCTGCCCGCCATAGCCCGTAGGGCGACGGCGGGACCCCCCGGATACCCGAGCTTCAAATGGCGGGCAACTTTATCAAATGCTTCGCCCGCCGCGTCATCCAGCGTGCCGCCCAAATATTTATACTCGCCCATTTTGCGGGTCAGCACGATCTCCGAATGTCCCCCGCTGGTTACCAACGACACCAACGGATACTGGATTTTTGCCTTCCCCAGCCAACCGGCGTAAATGTGCCCCGCTAAATGATTAACGCCCACCACCGGTTTGTTCCAGAGATACCCCAAAGTTTTAGCGGCATTCACTCCCACCAAAAGCGATCCTAACAGCCCCGGATGAGTTGTTACCGCAATGGCACTAATTTTATCCGGCGTGAGCCTCGCCCTCTTTAGCGCCAGCTCGATCAACGGGTAAATCACTTCCAGATGCCGCCGCGATGCCACCTCCGGTACTACTCCGCCATACTTGGCATGCAGCTTCTCTTGGGAAGACACCAAATTCACCAAAACCCGATGGCCTTCTTCCACTATCGCCACCGCCGTGTCGTCGCAAGATGATTCAATAGCCAAAATGCGCATTGCTAGCGCATTATATCACAAAAGCGTAGTCCCAAAGCGCATTTTTTGATAAGATAGCCTCAAGATGAAATTAACAGCTCCTACCCCCAGCGCTTGGGATGCCTATCTTGAAAGCCAGCCCTCCGGCCATTTTTTGCAAAGTTGGGCTTGGGGCGATTTCCAAGAAAAGCTGGGCAACAAAATCTGGCGCTTAGTGGTTGAGGATAATGGCGAAACTGCGGCGCAGATTCTGGTGATCAAGCTATCGCTGGGATTTGGCCAGTCCATTCTCTATGCTCCGCGCGGCAACCTCATTAACAAAACCCAGTCCCTAGTCACTGCCCAAGCTGGCGCCGCTTTGCTCCTTAGTGAGATCAAGAAAATCGCCGCCGCCGAAAAAGTCGCTCTCTTTCGCATCGATCCCTCCGCTCTTGCCGATGATCTCACCACTGAACGCTTCTACCTCTCCCAGGGATTCGTCAAAAATCCCAAAAACATCCAGCCTCGCCACTCTTTGCTTTTGAGTTTGCGCCTAAACACCGAGCGGTTGTTTGACCAAATGAAGCCCAAGACCCGCTACAATATCCATCTGGCCGAACGGCATGGCGTTACCGTTGCCAAATCCACCGACCCGCAGGATTTCCAAAAGTTTTTAAACCTGCTTCATTCCACCTCTAACCGGCAAAGGTTTTCTCCCCATCCCGACCGCTACTATCGCACCCAGTTCGAAACCCTGCAGCCCGCCGGCATTCAGGAACTCTGGCTCGCCCGCCACGAAGACAAAGTACTGGCCGCCATTTTAGTAAATTCTTTTAACCACACCGCTACCTATGTCCACGGCGCTCTTGATAATCGCCACCGCGAACTGATGGCCCCCCATCTCTTGCAATTCACCGCCATTCAATATGCCAAAAACCGAGGTCTCGCTCTTTATGATTTCTGGGGTATCGATCCCGACCCCAGCCACCCCTGGGCCGGGCTCACCCGCTTCAAACGCGGCTTCGGCGGTGAGGCAGTAGAATATATAGGTACTTTGGAACTATCCATTAACCCCCTGCTATATAAGTTGTACCGCCTCTTCCGTCCCTAACTCTACCTTGTCATTACTCCTTCCCCTATCCGTCATCCTCGAGTCCTGCTGTCCAGCAGGGCGAAGGATCTAAATAATTTATAGATTCTTCTCCCGACCTGTCGGGATCAGAATGACAACAAAGCAGTTTTATTCGTTGCAATGAAACGATTTCTCAAAAAACTTCTCGGTAAAACCTTCTCTCCTGATTCCTTTTTGTACGAAACCTACCACAAAGCCCGCGGCATTGCCGCCGCGGTGCTAGCGGGTTTTCCTGCCCGCCATATGATCGTCATTGGTGTCACCGGCACCAACGGCAAAACCACCACCTGCAATTTATTGGCAAACATTCTGGAAGAAACCGGCAAAAAGGTCGGGCTCGCCACCACCGTCAATTTCTGGATCGGCGACAAGCGCTGGGTCAATGAAACCAAGATGACCACCTTCAGCCCCTTCCAGCTCCAGCGCCTACTGCGCCAAATGGCCACGGCCAAATGCCGCTACGCTATTATCGAAACCTCTTCCCACGCCCTCGCCCAGCACCGCACTTGGGGCATTGATTATGATATGGCTGTTTTCACCAATCTCACTCCCGAACATTTAGACTTCCACCGCACTTTTGAAGACTATCGCGACGCCAAAGCTAAATTATTCCAAAGGCTTTATGTTTCTCGCCGCAAGGCTATTTCCAAAATAGCTGTCATCAATTTTGATGATCCCGCCGCCGAATTTTTTGCTCAATATCCGGCGGATAATAAGTTTTTCTATTCCGTTGATAAATACGAGCCCGGCAGCACCAAGGAAAGTTTCGTCACCGCCAACATTATTCAAGCCAGCGAGCGCAGCACCACTTTTGAATTAAGCACTCCGATCGGTAATGTAACTCTTGGTCTGCATCTCCCCGGCCGGTTCAATGTGCGCAACGCCTTAGCCGCGGCCAGCGCCGCCTTCGCTCTGGGCCTGCCGTTGGAATTGATCAAAAAGGGACTGGAAAAAGTTGCCGGCGTCCCCGGCCGGATGGAACGCATTGATGCCGGCCAACCCTTCACCGTCATTGTGGATTACGCTCACACCCCCGATGGCTTTGAACAAGTTCTTTCCACCGCCCGCGAATTTACCACCGGCAAACTTATCGTTGTTTTCGGCGCCGCCGGCGATCGCGACAAAACCAAGCGCCCCCAACTGGGCGCGGCCGCAAGCAAATATGCGGACACTATCATTCTCACCGAAGAAGACCCTGCCAGCGAAGACCCCATTAAAATTATCGAGGCTATCAAAACCGGCATTCCCGCTCATTTCCGCGAAAGCGTTAATCTCTTTACCATACCCGCGCGCAAAGATGCCCTCTTTAAGGCATTCCAGCTAGCCAAAGCCGGTGACGCCGTAATGCTTCTGGCGATGGGCGCCCAGACCAAAATGGCCACCCGCAAGGGCTTCATCCCCTATGACGAGCGGGAGGTCGCCCGAAATCTGTTAAGATTGACTGTTGGGCATACCAAATAAGAAAGGAGCTCCCATGATCGAATTTGACCAAAACCTCAACCCCGTCGAACCGCCTCGGCCCACCAGTTCTTTCACTCCCCCGCCCGCTCCGCCGGCAACTCCGCCATTCTCGTCTCCGCGTAATGGCCGCGGCCTCGGTTTCATTATTGGCATAGCCGGCATCATTGTGATCGCCGCCGCTCTTATTTATGCTATCGGTAATCGCCCGTCCAACAATAACGGCCAGCCAGAAGGTTTGACCGTTAATGCCGACTCCACTGTTTACGCCACGCCTGACATCGCCAAAGTCACCGTTGGCGTTAGTAAGACCGCCAGCACGGTGGATGCGGCTGAGAAGCAGGCTACCGATGTCACCCAGGCGATCAAAGACAAGCTCACCGCTCTGGGTATCAAAGACAGCGACATTAAAACCGTGGATTACAGTCTGTATCCCGAGCAGGTCTATCGTTCCAGCGGCATCTCTCAAGTCACCGGCTACCACGCCCACCACAGTTTGGAAATCACCATTCGTGACTTGAATAAGACCACCGATGTTCTGTCGGGCGCCACTACTGCCGGCGCCAATGAAATAGGTCAGGTAGTCTTTACACTGGAGAATTCTGACAGCAAGTTAGCTGAAGCCCGTAAGGACGCCATTCAAAAGGCTAAGGACAAAGCTAAACAGATGGCCTCGGATGGCGGCTTCCGCCTTGGTCGGTTAATCGCGATTAGTGAATACAGCAACACTCCCATACCGATATACGGCGACATGGGCGGGATCGGAGGCGGCTCAACCGTGAAGGCCCCCACCCCCGAACCGGGCACCTACAATGTGCAGGTTACCGTCACTCTTACCTACCAAATCCGCTAACCCAACTTCGCGTACCTCGCCCCGGCTCCCCGGGCTTTACAGAGTCCGGACGCCCCCCTCTCCTTTACTAAAGCCGGGGCTCTTTCTGGTCCCCGCAATTGACTATCTGAAAAACTTAGTCCTATAATGGATTATCCTGTTTTGCTGGAGGCACCGTGACAATCAATGATATCGTTCTGACAATCGTTGCCCGTACTCTTGGGCTTGAGCCACGCTACTGCGCAACCTGGTGGCTGGAAGATAACTACCTTTCAGCCATTGGAGTGACCGAGCCGATGCTGGACCCCATCCTTAGCACCATTGGCCAAGAAATCGGTATACCCAATTTCGCCAGTCGTGTCGATCGTGGGCAACTCCAAACCCTCGGCGATCTAGTCAGGGCCGCCGAGATCGCTCAGCTCGAACAGTTCGCGGCGCCCCGGGACGGAGCTTGCATCCTCGGAGGCGGCATATGACAGCGGCACCCGCTCCTCTGGCAGCCTGGCTCTATGCCATCAGCGCCGTGCAACTAGTCATTGTGGCCGGACTTTTCCCCCTATCACTGTCCGGCCCCAACAGCAGAAGGTCCTACATTCAGTTCATCGTTTGGCTTGTAGGAATAGTCATGGCCTGTATCCTGATGGGCCTTAGCAATATCCTCTACGCCCACGCCTATCCGTGAGAGAGAATCCAGGCTACCACCTTGAAAGCCCGACCCCTTCGGGCTTTTTTCTTATTCCCATCCCGCGATTTGGCGCTCGCCCCCCTAGGCAAGGGGTATAATAAGCATATGCCAAATAGGAGAAAATTAGTCCTGATAGATGGCAATTCCCTCATTCATAGGGCCTTTCACGCCTTCGCCCAAGCCGGCCTCACCACCCCTGAAGGGCAGCCCTCTGGCGCGGTTTACGGCTTTGCCTCGATGCTTCTCAATATCTTCACCAAACTGAAGCCGGATTACATCGCCGTGGCTTTCGACACCAAAGCGCCTACCTTCCGCCACAAGGAATATGAGGAATACAAAGCCACCCGCATTGCCGCACCGCAAGAGCTTTACGATCAAATCCCTGCCATCCAAAAATTGGTGGACACTTTCAATATCCCGATGTTCCTAAAAGACGGTTTTGAGGCAGATGACATTATCGGCACTCTTTCCAAACAAGCGCCGGCCACTTTAGATACCTATATTGCCACTGGCGATATGGACGCTTTGCAACTGGTGGACAAAGACACTTTTGTTTATGCTCCGCGCAAGGGCTTTTCCGACATTTTCATTTACACTCCCGCGGAAGTCAAAAAGGCCAAAGGCCTCCACCCCGACCAGTGGGTGGATTTTAAAGGCCTGCGCGGCGATCCTTCCGACAATATCCCCGGCGTGCCGGGCATCGGCGAGATCACGGCTACCAAATTGCTGACCCAATATGGCTCAATGGAGGGTGTCTATAAAAATATTGATAAAATCTCCGGCCGCACCGGCGAATTGCTCCGCCAATATAAAGAACAGGCCTTCAAAAGTCAGCGGCTTGCCACTCTGCACTGCACCGTGCCCATAAAATTGGATTTGAAAAAAGCCGAGGCGGTAGAGTTTGATACTAACAAAGTCCGCGACCTATTCTATGCATTAGGTTTTAAAAGTTTGATGGACAAAGTCCCCAAAGGCACGCTAACTAGCGGGGCTCAACAATCATTTTTTAAACAAGGCCAGCCCAAGTTCGTCAAAACTGGGGCTGGCCAAAGGGACTTCATCAAAAAGCTCGACGCAAGATTGGAGCCGGTCTTGCGCAAGATGGAACGCGCCGGCATTTTGGTGGATTTGAAATTGCTTCATACCTTAAATGAGCAAATCTCCGCCCGCCTGAAAAAACTGAAGTCCAACATTCTGAAATATTCGAAAAAGGAATTCAATATCAGCTCCCCCCAGCAGCTTGCCGACTTTCTTTTTAAAACATTAAAGCTCCCTGCTCAAGGGCTGACCAAAACTAAGCAGGGCTATTCCACCGCCGTTTCCGAACTGGAAAAGATCTATCAGGAACATCCCGTCATCAAGCATATTTTGGAATACCGCCAGTTGGAGAAACTCCGCAACACCTATCTTGAAACTCTGCCCAAACTGGCAGATAAAAACGGCCGCGTCCACACCACCTATGCGCAGGACACCTCCACCGGCCGGCTTTCTTCCAAAGAGCCCAACCTCCAAAACATCCCCATCCGTTCTGATCTCGGCGCGGAAATTCGCAAGGCGTTCATCGCCCCCAAGGGCTTCAGGATTTTGGCTGCCGATTATTCGCAGATCGAGCTCCGTGTTGTGGCAGCGCTGGCGCACGACAGGAATATGCTGGAGATCTTCAAAAAAGGAAAAGACATCCACACCGCCACCGCCGCGGAGGTAAATAATGTCTCGCCCAAAAAAGTAACACCGGATATGCGCCGCAATGCCAAGGTCATCAATTTTGGAATTATCTATGGTGTCTCCCCGTGGGGCCTTGCCGCCCGCACCAATATGTCCGTTGCCCAAGCCCGCCGCTACATCAACAAATATTTTGAGCTCTATCCCAAAATCAGAGAATATATGGATGCGGTCGTCGCCTTTGCCGTCGCCACCGGCTATGTGGAAACTTTGTTTGGCAGAAGACGCCATATGCCGGAAATTAAATCCCGCATCCCCGCTGTCCGCAATGCCGCCGCGAGAGCTGCTATCAATATGCCAATTCAGGGCACGGCCGCCGACATTATGAAAATCGCGATGGTGGATATCGCCAAAGCCCTGCCCAAAGTAAGCCCCAAATCCCGAATGCTCTTGCAGGTTCACGATGAGCTGGTGTTTGAAGTGCCGACCAAAGATATCAAAAAAGTCGCCCGCCTCGTCAAGGAAAAAATGGAAGATGTTCCCCAGCTAGATATCCCCATCACCGCCAAAGTCGAATCCGGCCCAAACTGGGGCGAAACAAAGCACATATAAACCAAGAGACTACTATGAAACACTTGGATTTGCGCAATGATATAGAGGGCTCGATCCTGAAAAAACATTTTCTGGAGGCCTTCTTGCTGCAAAGCGCTTATATAGAGGCGTTACTAAAACAACTCGTCGATTTTAGTCTTTGGGCGGCAACCAGTGGCATTAGTGAAAGTGAGACGGCTCCCAAAGAACATAAAAAACTCCTTCTGGCTATCCGCCAGAATGCAAATCGATATACATTCAACCAACTTACCATGCTCCTTCGAGATGCTGGCATCTTAGATGCGGATCAAAGCAAGCTATTAGATGAGTATCGGAAAAAACGCAACCCAGTACTGCACAACCTTGTACGAGAAGTCACAACGAAAGAGACAATCGATATCGAGCTGAGGGAAATCTGCCAGAAAGGCAAAACCCTGCTTGAGAGCCAACAGTTTCAGAGCGTAGTTGACCTGATTGATTGGTTAGAAAAAAAACATGAAGCCCCCTCACCAGAGGCCCAACCCCAGCCCCAGACCAAACCTACGGAGATAAAACAATAATGACCCCTCCCAAACTCCACTTCCTCCTCAAAAAATCCTTATACTAAGTTATCATAACCCCTTATGAAAACTGTCGACTGGGAAAAATATGTTTGGCCTATACTAGCCCTGCTCGCTATTGTGGTAGCTTTTCTATTTGCACTAGACTATCGTTATCAAGTCCGGGTGATAACATGCCACGTCGCCAATGACTGTATCGAGACCTTGGATACGTGGACGGGGCAACTTCCTATCCCTCATTACTAGTAAGGACAAATAAATTTATGCCCGAGCTCCCCGAAGTAGAAACGATCACTGGCGAACTGAAAAGGACTCTCAAGGGAGCGACCATTTCGGATGTTTCATTCTCCCGCCCCAAACTAATTAAAGGAATTTCTTACGCCACACTAAGAAAAACTCTCAAGGGCAAAAAGATCCGGAAAATCGAACGGAGGGCTAAATACATCCTGCTCCACCTCTCCGGCGGAAAAACTTTAATTCTCCATCTGGGAATGACCGGGCGGCTTTTGCTCCACCCCAAAAAAGAAAAGGGCAAGGTGGTAAATCTCAAGACCAAAAAGAAAGAGCCCGACCGCTTTGTCCGTGGGCAGTTCTTCTTGAGCGGAAATCGGGTCTTGGATTTCTCCGACCTTCGGCTTTTTGGAAGGGTTTATTTAATGGATACCGCCACGCTCTCCAAAAAAGACCCTATTAAAAAACTGGGTATCGATCCCCTCTCCAAAAGTTTCACCCCTTCCCTTTTCGCCCAGCAGCTCAAGAAAAGAAAAGGGAAAGTCAAAGTTATTTTAATGGACCAAACTTTCTTAGCAGGAATCGGCAATATTTACAGCGACGAGATTTTATTCGCCGCTCGGCTTCACCCCTTGCATCTCGTCCAAAAACTAACGCCCGCTCAAATACGGGCGCTCTATAGTGCCATTAAAAAAATCCTCAAGGCAGGAGTTAAATACCGCGGCACCTCCGATTCCGATTATTTTGACCTTCGGGGCAATATGGGAAACTTCCAAAAACATCTCAAGGTCTATCGCCAAACTGGCAAACCCTGCCCCAGCCCTTGCAAAGGAACAGTAAAACGAATAAAAGTGAACGGCCGCTCCGCCCACTTCTGCCCCATGTGTCAAAAATGACCCTGACCCCGTCAGGGTCATCCTGATTCTGCCGAGTGGCAGAAGAAGGATCTATAGATTCTTCGCTGCGCTCAGAATGACAAATGGGGAAAGGGTCAGAATGACGGTGGAATAGATGCTTCGCGGAGCCTGTCCTGAAGAACTGAAGGGCTCAAGCATGACAAAAAGGGAGTTCAGGATGACGAAAAAGGAACGGGAATGACGGAAGAAGAGACACCCCCCTTCTCTACTCTCCATACCTCCGGCTGGGCAAAAAGTTTCATCACCCTTTCGTCGTTGGTAGTAATAAATGCTTGATGCTCCCTGATTGCCCCCGCCACTACCCGCCGGCGGCTGGCATCCAGCTCGGAAAAAATATCATCCAAAAAGTAAATCGGTTTCTCGCCTAATTTCTCCTGCAATATCCGCCCTTCGGCGAATTTCAAGCTTAAAACCATACTGCGGAACTCCCCCCTTGAGGCCATATACCGCATATCCGCGCCGTTCAGCATAAATATCAGATCATCCCGATGGATCCCTTTACTAGTGACCGTCCGAACGATATCTAGCTGCCGATGGGCAGTAAGCACCGCCGCATAATTCCTGGCATCAGCAAAATTGATGCTCGGCATATAAACCAACTTTAAATTACTTCCTGCCCCGTCAAACCATTCGCGGTAATATTCTGCGGTTGCCTCCCCTACTTTCTCTATAAACTGCTTCCGCTTGCCAACGATCCGGCTGCCTACCTCGCTGATCTTTTCATCCCATACATCCAGTTCATTTTCCGGACTCCGCCCCTGCTTAACCATCAAAAGCAGTTGATTGCGCTGCCTAAGCATTTTAAAATAATCCACCAAGTCCTGCTGATATTCTGCGTCCAGCCGGGCAAGTAGCAGATCAATGAATTTCCTGCGCTTTTGCGGACTTAATCGTAGAAGGTCAATGTCTTCCGGCGAAAACAGCACCGCCGGAAGCAGCCGGATCAATTCCCCTCGTGGTGTGGCATTTCCGTTGATTTTAGCCACTTTCCGCAATATCCCGTTCTCAAACAGCCACACCATCTCGGCATTCTTCGCCATCCCTGCGTCATTGGCCAACTCCAATTCCACCCGAGCAAATTCCTTTCCCTTTTGAAGCAAGGCCTGCTCGTTGCTCACCCGAAATGAGCCGCCTGCCGATACCGCGAACATCGCCTCTAAAAGGTTAGTCTTGCCTTGGGCGTTGGGACCAACAAAAACATTCACCCCGTCATCTGGGGAAAGTTCAACCTGCTCCAGATTCCGAAACTGCTGGAGTTGCGCTTTAACAATTCTCATCTCGTCATTCTGGCTTGTCCAGAATCTTATAAACTATTATTTCCATACGATTCTGGTGTCGCTTCGCTCCCCAGAATGACATCTTTCTAAGTTCTAACTCCTAAGGGGCATCACGATATACAGCCGCCCCTCCACATCCGCCGGCCTAAACAGCCCCGGCGCCGTCTTGCCGCCCAGCTCCATTCTGCATTTTACCGTGTCAAAACTATTCAGCCCGTCCAGCACATAGCGGGCATTGAAAGTGATCTCACTTGCCTCCCCCTCTACCTTAGCAGGGATTTTCGCTACAAAGTTTCCTAACTGCGATGACTCTGAACTTACTTCGATCTCTCCCTCCGACCGAACATTTAACTTTACGCTGTTAGAGCCTTCCAGTGAAAAGATGCTGGCGGTCTTTAACGCGTCAGCCAGCTCTTGGATATCGAACTCGGCTGATAGTGTATGGGCTTGGGGAATGATCTGTTTATAGTTGGGATACTCTCCTTCAATGATCCGTGATACCAAGCTGGCGTTGGAAAACACAAACATCACCTGGTTGTCACCCACCTTCAACTCCACCTCTCCCGTTTCCCCCATAATCCTCCGTACCTCTTGCAAAGTGCGGTTTGGTATTACCACATCAAACTCCTCACCCAAATTCACATCGGCGATCACCTCCGCCAGCCGGTAACTGTCCGTTGCCGCCAGCGTCACCTTGCCTCCCCGAGACAGAAAATACACTCCAGTTAAAATCGGCCTCGATTCATCCCGTGAAGCCGCAAAATCCACCGCCGCTAAAATTTCTCCCAGCGTTTCAATTTTGATCTTTACCTGCTTCCCTCCCTCTACCTGAGGAATAACTGGATAATCATCCGCTGGCATTCCATTAAGACTCGCTTTGGTTTCTCCACATACCACCGTCAGTACATTATTTTTACCAGTCAGAGTAACTGTGTCCCCATGGAGATTATTTACTAAACTAATTAAAGTTTTTCCTGGCACCGTAACTATTCCCTCTTGCTCAACCTTGCCGCCCAGAAAAAACTTCACTCCAACCTCTAGATCCGTTGCCTCTATCTCCACTCCTTCTTTATCCGCCTTAATTAACACATTGTTTAAGATCGGCAAAGTACTCCGGCTGCTCACTACCCGCTCCACTCCCATCAGCGCGGTTTTAAGCTTCTCCAAAACCAACGAAGCTTGGATATCCACCCCCTTTTTAATAGAGATACTCTCATTCATAAGATTAAAAACTTAGTAGTAGATATAGAGCGGTTGATGTAGTGTATTACTCTAATTTTACCGTCTGGGACTACTCCCTCCAAGTAGGTCGGTTGTAAAAAATGTTGATGGGCGGTGGATTGTTTGGGGATAACTTCCTCGTTTTCAGATATCCCCCCAACTAATCCACACTGTAAAGTTTATTCTTGATTTGGGTGATTTCCTGGTCTATAACGTCATTTTTCAGCAGCAACTCCTTGATCTTATTGTAGTCATGCATGATCGTCGTATGGTCGCGCCCGCCCAGCTCAGCCCCGATATGCTTATAGGGCAGGTCAACCTCCTCCCTAAGGAGGTAGATGAGGATCTGGCGCGGGATAACGATCTCCCTGGTTCGCTGGCGGCCCGTTAACGCTTCTTTACTGATGTTAAAGTGAGAAACCACCGCCCGGATTATTTCCGATGGCCGCACCAGTCGCCGGCCGGGGGCGGTTAAGATGCCGCCCATCAAATTTTTTACGTCATCCAGAGAGGGCAGAGAGTTATTCAATTCGGCAAAAGCTAAAATGCGGGTCAGCGCCCCCTCCAGCACGCGGACATTAGTGGTGATGGCTTTAGCGAGATATTCCAAAATTTCCTGCGGCAGCTCCTTATCCTGCGCCGCCAACTTAGCCTGCAAGATCGCCAGCCGGGTTTCATATGACGGAATGGAAATGTCTGCTATCATCCCCCATTCGAATCGCGAACGCAGCCTTTCCTCCAAGGCCGGAATTGCTTTCGGCGGCCGGTCGCTCGTCAGTACGATTTGTTTACCGGCATTATGCAGGGCATTAAAAGTATGGAAAAATTCTTCCTGGGTCTGTTCCTTGCCGGATAAAAACTGCACGTCATCGATGAGCAAACAATCCACCTTGCGGTACCTATCCTTAAACTCCTTAGTCTTCTGATTGCGGATCGCTTCGACCATTTCGTTGGTAAACCGCTCGGAGGTTACATAAACCACTTTGGCCTTTTGGTGCAGCTTTAAAGTCTCGTTGCCGATTGCCTGCAACAGATGGGTTTTGCCCAATCCCACCCCGCCGTAAATGAACAAGGGGTTGTAGCTTAATCCCGGCTTCTTGGCCACTGCTTCCGCCGCCGCGTAACACAACTTGCTGTTTTCCCCCACCACAAAACTTTCAAAAGTAAAACGTGGATTTAGCCCCTCCTTAATACTTTCAGTTTCGGTTTTGACCGGAGGGGCCAGTTCCAAAGCCGGCGCCATCATTGCCTTGGGCGGCGGGACGGTCTTGTGGCCGCCAACGACATATTGCACTACCACCACTTTTCCCAAGTGCTTCATTAAACACTTATGAATTTCCTTTTGGTATTTCTTTTGCAGCCAGCTTTTTGTGAAGTCGTTCGGTACCCGAATAATAACCGTCCCCTTGTCGGCGTCCACCGTCTCCAAAGAAGTGTTCTTAAACCAAGTTTGAAAATTAGCGGGACTCATTCCCACTTCGATCTCTCCCAAAACCACCTGCCACAACTTTTCTTGATCAGTTAACATCCCCGCTCTCCCCTTAGCACACCCCGTAGAGAATTTTGGATCTGATTGCGCCTCGGCAATGCGAGCTCCAGTCGGGCTGCATTCCACCGAGGGGTAACCCCCTTCTCCCAACCCCATTCTGCGCAATCAAGATAGCATTGCCATCCAAAATCTTCTACTGGGCACACCCCACTTTATCAGAGTTATCCACATTTGTACACGCAGGTTGGTGCCCCTACTAAACCAGTTAAATTGACCGGTTAGAGATGAGCAGAATATACTGGTGAAGTAGCTAGAGCGGATTTTTATGAAAAGGACCTATCAGCCCAACAAGCGAAAGCGCCGGAACACCCATGGATTTCGGGCGCGGATGAAAACCCAAGGCGGGCGCAAAGTATTAAGGCGCCGCCGGCTCAAGCGTCGCTTGCGAGTAAGTCCCTGAGAAGCTCCTATGCCAAAAACCGCCGACAACCCCCTAGATCGGGTAATCCGCCGCGGGGCCAAGCTCAACCAACGGGGATTCACCCTGTATAGTATGAAGATGCTGCACCCTCCCCGCCCCCGCATCGTCATCAGCCAGAAAATTGACAAGCGCTCCGTTATCCGCAACCGCCTTCGCCGGCAGATCCGGGCGATCCTAGACCATGCCCTTCTGCCCAATCGGGCAATGGTAGTCATTGTCCGTAAGGAGTTGCTCGGTCTTCCTTTTACGGAACTGCAAGCGAGATTCCAGAGCATCCTCACCCAACTTCAATAAGAATGAGACCGCTAATTATTTTTTTAATCAGGCTGTATCAAAAAACCCTTTCCCCCGACCACGGTTGGCTGGGTAGTTTCTATCCCGGAGGCTTCTGCCGTTATCAGCCGACTTGCAGTGAGTATGCCTGCCAATCGATCGAGCGCCACGGTGTAATTCGGGGAGGATTTTTGAGTGTTGCCCGCATCACCCGCTGCCATCCCTGGGCGCCCCTCGGAACCGACCCGGTTTTAAGTAGGGAGAGCAATTGAAATGAAGCCGGTCCAAATTACTGATGCAATGTGGAATGGCTGGATGGGAAAACTACTGTATGTCCCCCTGCTGAATATTTTAGTGCTGCTTTACGTTTACATTCCCGGCCAGGATCTGGGACTGGCCATTATTGCTATCACCATTCTCATCCGCGTTATTTTGCACCCCTCCTATCGCAATACCCTGCGCGCCCAGCGCGGAATGCAGCGCATCCAGCCTTACATTGACAAGATCAAGCAGGAATTCAAAAACGACCCCAAGCGGCAATCGGAAGAAACGATGAAGCTTTACAAAGAACACCGCGTCAATCCTTTCGGCAGTTGTTTGCCGCTCATCATCCAGCTACCCGTGGTAATCGCGTTATACAGGGTGTTCATTGCAGGACTTAACACCAGCAGTCTTACCCATCTTTACACTTGGTTTCCCCACCCCCCGCTGCAACTGCACACTACCTTCCTCGCTTTTACCCATATTTCTCAATTAACAATTGACCTTACCTCGCGCAACATCTATCTTGCGATTGTCGCTGGCCTAGCCCAGCTGCTTCAAAGCCTGGTTACTATGCAACGGGCTGGCAAGACTCCAGCAGCTCGCAGCCAGTCAATGTTTATGCTGCTCTTCCCCGTCGTCACCCTTGGGCTGGCACTCACCTTGCCATCAGCCCTTGCTCTATATTGGGCTACCACTACCTTGGTGATGACCTTGGAGCAACTCTGGGTATTTGCTATATTAGACCGTCAGGAGAAAGACGTAGCTTCCGTTACCCACCATGGTTAAGGCCGACACCCAAACCGATATGGATGCCAAGCTCAAAGAGCGGCTGGTTTCCCTCTTTGCTTTTTTTGGCTTGCGCCCCGAAGTGAATCTATCGATCAGCGACGAGGTGCTGACCATTGATGTACACACCGACCGCGACGACCTCTTTATCCGCGGCACGGCTGATCCCCTGCTCGCCCTCCAACACCTGTTGCGGGTAATCGCCCGGCATGACTTTCCCGAAGGCTCACTTACCCTGTCGCTTAACATCGGCGGCTTCCAACAGCGCCAGCGCATGCGGCTTGCCCAAGTCGCCAAAGAAGCGGCCGAGCAGGCCCGCGCCACCAAAATGGCCGTCTACCTTACGCCGATGTCTTCCTACGAGCGCCGGCTTGTGCATTTGGCATTGGTCAATGAGGCGGGGGTCACTACGGCTAGCGAAGGAGAAGAGGCAGAGCGCCGCGTGGTGGTAAAGCCCACTTAATTTGCCCGTCCCAAAATTTGGACGGTAATAGGATGCCACAGGATACAATGGGGGTGGCGTCGTTATATCAAGTGCTGATTTCCCCAAGGTGAACTGGCATAAATACTACCAAGCCCCGCTAACTCTTGAGAGCCTGCTCGGTAATTTTTACGGGCAGAAAGAATTTTTACTTGCGATCGCGGACTCTGGCGCCAGGAAGCTGCTGGAGGTTGGCACCGGCAGCGGGGCGATGAGCATCTTTTTCTCCTGGCTTGGTTTTGAGGTGGCTGCCGTTGATATTGACCCGCAGGTAATCACCAAAGCCAAACGCGAAGCCGAGCGGTTTAACGGTCGGGTTGAATTTGCCGTGGCCGACGCCCTTCACCTGCCCTACCCTAACAACAGCTTTGACTTAATTTTTCACCAAGGCTTGTTGGAGCATTTTTTAGATGAGGATATTCACAAACTGCTTGCCGAACAATTGCGCTGTGCGCCGAAAGTAATTCTTTCTGTTCCGAACTGCTGGTATCCGCGGCGCGATTTCGGCAATGAACGGTTAATGTCCAAAGCCCGGTGGGAAGCCATCCTAACCCCATTTAAAATCATCCGCAGCGAATACTATGCCCCCAAGCGCTTCCCGCGCCCTTGGCTTTGGCGAAAGCCGATCCAATATTTAGCGGTAATTGAAAAACTACCTGTCCCGTTAGAAATTTAAGCTACGGGACGAATAATAGACCCAAATGACCACCAACCCACATAACAGCAAATTTCTAATGGGATGACCAGCGCTACCCGCAAAATCGCCTACAACACAATCGTGCAAGTGGTTGCCCGGGCCATTGTAACGGCCATTTCCATCGTTGCCATCGCCTATATTGCCCGCTATTTGGGAGTGATCGGCATTGGTAAGTACAATCTTATCTTCGCGTATCTTGGCCTGTTCGGTGTAATTTTGGATTTCGGGTTCTTTCTCCTGCAGGTACGCGAAATAACCAAAACTCCCGATCGTGAGGCGGTTATTATCGGCAACGTTTTCGGATTGAAGCTGGCTTTAAGTTTGGTCGTGTTTGGTGCCGCCTATCTTGCGGCGCTGTTTATTTACCACGACCCCGTTATTACTACCGGCGTGCTGGTCGGCGCCTTTTCCCAAGCTTCGCTAAGCTATGCCCAGCTTCCCATTAGCCTGTTCCAAGCCAGGCTGCAGATGGATCGGGTCGCGATCAGCAATGTGCTCACCCGGGTGCTGTACGTCATTCTAGTACTGGCTGCGATCCGCGCCAATGTGGGAGTGCTGGGTATTGTGCTCGCCGCCACGATTGCCAACATCGCTGCTCTCATCCTGCAAATGGCCCTGATCTGGCCGCAAACTCCCATTCTTCCCCGGTGGGACATTGCCTATTGGTGGTATTTCATTAAAGAAGCCGCTCCCCTGGGGGCGGCGGTGGTGTTGGCCACCATTTATTTTCGGATCGATTCAGTGCTGCTGTCCGTCCTGAAGGGTAATTATGAAGTAGGCATTTACACTACCCCCTACAAGATAGTAGAGGTTGTACTAACTCTACCGACCATCTTTATGAGCTCGGTATTTCCGATACTGACCAAAGCGCTGGCCGAGAGCCGCGCTGCCGCCGCCAGAGTGTTTCGCAAGGCCTTTGATTTTTCTGCTCTTTTGGGCTGGCCCATCGTAGTGGGGACAATGATGGTGGGCACCCCTCTAATGGTGGCGATCGCCGGCAGAGAGTTCACCGCCTCCGGATTGGTGCTGCAAATTATTATTTGGACCACTCTAATGTCATTTTTCGGAGCGGTAATGACCTATACTGTCATTGCCGCCGGCCGCCAGAGACTGCTCACGCTTCCCTATGTCGCGGCGGCGCTTTTTAATGTCGCGGCTAATTTAATTCTTATCCCCCGCTATTCATACATTGCCGCCTCGTACATCACCGTGGCTACTGAAGCGCTGGTCGTTCTCTATGTGAGTATTCTGGTGTATCGGTTGCTGCGCATTACTCCCGCTTGGGCAGTCACCGGCAAAGCAATTGCGGGCAGCCTCATAATGGCGGGGGCGATATATTGGTTTAAGCTGGATAATCTCATCTTAAACGTTCTTTTAGGGACCGCGGTGTATGGCATGGTCGTCTTTGTCACTCGGGCGGTCCCTCGTGATATCCTGCGGGAACTAAAATTAGTTAAGCAATGAAAGTAGCGATTGATTTTCGAGAAGCCGCTCGTCCTAATCGCGCCGGCAAGGGCGAGTATGTTTTTCAGTTAGTTAGTGCCTGGTTAAGTGCCGATCTGGGAGATGAATTAATTTTAGTAATTGAGCGGGGCCAGCGGATTTCTCTGTCCGCAGGCAACTGGCGGCCTAAGGTAATTCCCGTGAAAGGAATTGTTTGGCACCTGGGAGTAATACTATGGCTGGAGTTTTTGCGCCCAGCGGATATTTACCTTTCCGCCACCAGCCTGCTCGTCCCCGCCTTGGCGCGCTCGGTTAAGACCGTCACTGTTCTGTTTGACTTCACTACTTGGCGCTTCCCCGCTACCCATTTACCCAAAGCCGTAGCGCTCGAGCGTCTATTTATGCCGTGGGCCCTAAAGTTTTCCCGGCACCTCCTGGCCATTTCTGAATTTACCAAGCGCGAAGCCATCGACTTGTTCCATATAGCCCCCGACCGCATTACCGTTACCCCTTTATCAGCCGCTCCGCAATTTCGGCCGTTTGCTTTAAGTCCTCAAGCCATCACCAGTCTCCAACAAAAGTATCACTTGCCGGAGAGGTTCATTCTATATTTAGGCACTCTCGAACCGCGCAAAAATCTTCCCCGTTTGATCACCGCCTACCGGTCTGTCGCTTCGCAGTTTCCCGACACCAAATTAGTGCTGGCAGGCGCGTATGGCTGGTTAACTGATAAATTGCTTGCCACCCCCTCGCCCGATATTATCCTAACGGGCTATATCGAGGACGGTGACCGCCCGTCGCTTTATAATTTAGCTGCCGTTTTTGTCTTCCCCTCGCTCTATGAGGGTTTTGGGCTGCCCCCATTAGAGGCAATGGCTTGCGGCACGCCGGTCATTACCAGCAATGTCGCCTCACTGCCGGAGGTAGTGGGCGATGCCGCGCTACTGATCGATCCCGCCAATTCGGTGGAGCTGGTCGGTGCTCTCGTCCAAGTGCTGGGCTCCCCTTCCCTGCGGGCAGAACTGCGGGAAAAGGGATTAACCCAAGCAAAAAAATTCAATTGGGGAAAAACAGCCGCGCTTACTCAACAAACAATCCATCGCTATGGTTAGTTGGATACCACTTATGATTTTTATGGCGTTTGCCATTCTCAGCTGGCGCTGGCCCCGCTGGGGATTGTTTCTGGTAGTGCTGTTGATCCCCGCCTACGTAGTGAAACTGGCCATTGGCCCGATTCCCACTACCGCAGTCGAAATGATGCTTTGGGGAGCCCTAGTGGGTTGGTTAGTGCGCCGCCCGGCGGCCAACTTTAAAACTCTCCTTAGCGCATACCGGCCAATTTGGCTGCCGCTGGCCCTGCTTTTTGTTGGGGCAGTGGTCGGAATAGCTGTTTCAGCCGACCTGCGGCTGGGACTGGGCATTTTGAAGGGTTGGTTCATCGACCCCATCCTGCTGTACGGCCTGATCGTAGCCGTGTTTGAGCGCGGGGATAAAGACTTGATCGTGCCCGCCCTAACTCTTTCTACCCTGCCGCTTTCGATTATGGCGCTATGGCAGGTAGCCACCGGCCACTTCATCACCATTGATGGCCGGGCCTCCGCGTGGTTCGCATCGGCGAATTACCTCACCCTTTATCTTGTGCCGATTTTATTGCTTAGTTTTAATTTGCTGTTGAGTTCAAAAGAACGGCACCTTCGCCCACTCTTTTGGATATCGTGGAGCTTGGGCGTGACAGCGGTTTATTTTTCATTTTCCTACGGCGGCTGGCTGGCGCTGCTGTCCGGTTTAGTTGCGCTGGGCATTTGGCAGTTTCGCCGCAACTGGAAATTTTGGACGGCTGGCGGAATATTGACTGTGCTGGCCGCCGCTACTCAGCTGACCAGCGACCGAGTCGCCCGGATGTTGGACTTTAAAACCCAGTCCTCCGCCAGCGTCCGGCTGCAAGTCTGGGCGACCGATTGGCTAATGGCCAAGACCCACTGGCTCGCCGGCATCGGCCTGGGCGAGTACCCCGCGCGGTATCCCCAGTTTGTGACCAAGCTTTTCGCCCCCCCTCTTGAGCCGGCGATGCTGCATGCGCACAATCTGTACTTCCAATTTTTACTGAACTTAGGTGCGGCCGGATTGATCGGATTCGGCTGGCTGCTCGTGAAATTCTTTCAGTGGATCAAAAGCTGTCCGGCCTCTTGGGCCGCCCCTCTGACTGCCGCAATGGTCGCTATCCTAATTCACGGCTTGGTCGATACGCCCTACTGGAAGAATGACCTCTCCATGGTGTTCTGGCTGCTTTTGGCCCTTGCCGCAAACCACTCTAAAACTAAATTGAATTCCACATTATGACCCCTCCATACCGCATTGGCGTTGACGCTCGGCTCTTCGGCACTAAACAAGCGGCCGGCATTGGCACTTATGCCGAGGAACTGGTTGCTAATTTACTCAAGGCCGACCCCGATAATCACTACACTGTTTTTGTTACCCCCGAAGTCGCGGCGGTATTTCCCTTTTATGCCGCCAACCTCACCAAACAGGCCGTGCCCTACCGTCACTATACGGCTGTCGAACAATTATTTTATCCCCAGCTGCTCCGTCGGGCCAAATTGGACCTCATTCACTACACCAATTTCAACAGCCCGGTGTTTTTCCGCAAAGTTAAAAGCGTAGTCACCATCCATGACTTAACGCTTTGGTTTTATCCCGGACGCCAGCACCGCGGCTGGCTGAAGCAATGGCTGTATCGCTATGTCATCGCTCAATCTTGCCGAAACGCCAGCCGGATCATCGCCGTCTCCCAAGGGACCAAACGCGACATCATAAAATATTTAAAAATAGATCCTGAGAAAATCGAGGTTATCTATGAAGGGGTGGCTCCGCGCCTGCACCATCAGCCCAACTTCAAGCGCGGTGAGATGCTAAAGGCCAAATATAATATCACCGCCCCCTTCTTTTTATATGTGGGGCAATGGCGCGCTCACAAAAACCTGCTCCGGCTGATCCGCGCCTTTGCCATCCTGCGCCGCCGCTACAACCTCAGCCGCCAATTGGTGTTGGTGGGAAAAACCGATTCCCTAAGTCCCAAGATCCCCGCCGCGATCAAACAGCTCGGCCTCCAAGATACAGTTATCTTAACCGGCTACATTGCCGACAGCGACCTGCCGGATTTTTACTCGGCCGCAGAGGCCTTTGTCTTCCCCTCGCTCTACGAAGGGTTTGGGTTGCCTCCCTTGGAGGCAATGGCCCAAGGCACCCCCGTAATTTCCTCGGACGCTTCCGTAATGCCGGAGATCCTGGGCGATGCCGCGCTCTACTTTAATCCCGAAAATGTTGAGGATATTGCCGCTAAGCTGTATCAGTTTACCGTGAGCTTCAAGCTTAAGCACGAGCTTAAGGAAAAGGCCCTGCATCAGGCCCAGCGCTACTCTTTTGCTAAAATGGCAAAGGCTACCTTAGGGGTCTACCAAAAGGTCTTAGGGGAGGGTGGTCCGCCAGAGTAGAATGGAAGTTGTTACGCTTTGCCCCGCTCCATATCCGTTTAACAAATTCTTGTAATTATGAATCCTACCAATCTTATTCTGCTTGCCTCCTCTGCTATTGGTCTTATCGCGGTGCTCTACGCTTTTATTCTGATCGGCTGGGTAATGAAGCATCCTGATGGGAATGCCAAAATGCAGGAGATCGCTCGCGCCATTCAAACCGGTGCGGCCGCCTACCTGAAGCGCCAATACTCCACCATCGCGCTGGTAGCGATCGGCTTGGCAATAGTTCTATATCTCACCCTCGGGATAACCACCGCCCTTGGTTTTTTGGTAGGTGCGATACTCTCGGGGCTGGCTGGCCTGATCGGCATGAATGTTTCCGTACGCGCTAATGTGCGCACCGCCGCTGCCGCCGAAAAAGGTTTGGCCCAGGCGTTAGACCTTGCCTTTAAGGGTGGTACCGTCACCGGGCTGTTTGTGGTGGGACTAGGTCTTTTAGGGGTCAGTGGTTTTTATTGGCTCACTCATGACGTAACCGCCTTAGTGGGCCTGGGCTTTGGCGGCAGTTTGATTTCCATTTTCGCCCGCTTGGGCGGAGGCATCTTCACCAAAGGCGCTGATGTCGGGGCCGATCTGGTAGGTAAGATCGAGGCCGGCATCCCCGAAGATGATCCCAGAAATCCCGCAGTCATTGCTGACAATGTTGGCGACAATGTCGGCGATTGCGCGGGTATGGCCGCCGATCTATTTGAGACCTATGCCATTACTGCGGTCGCGACGATGGTCTTAGCCGCGCTGCTTTTCGCCGGCAACCCCCTGCTCATCGCCTATCCTTTAAGCATCGGTGCCGTGGCAGTCATTGCTTCCATTGTAGGCAGCTGGTTTGTCCGGCTGGGCCGCCGCCAACAAATTATGGCAGCGCTCTATAAGGGCATTGTGGCCAGCGGCATTTTGGCGGCCGGCGGGTTCTATTTTGTTACCTATTACTTTCTCTCCGGCGTCAGCGGGATTAATTATTTGCATTTTTACTACGCATTGCTTATCGGCTTGGCGGTCACGGGCCTGCTCATCGTTATCACCGAATACTACACTTCCACCCGCTTCTCGCCCGTGCAGCGGATTGCCCGCGCCGCCGAGACCGGCCACGGTACCAATGTTATCGCTGGGTTGGCGGTGGGGTTGAAAGCTACTACTTGGCCAATTATTGTGATCGTCGCCGCCATCGGGAGCGCCTACTATCTGGGTGGTTTGTTCGGAGTGGCGCTCGCGGCAATGAGTATGTTGTCGTTAGTCGGCATTATTGTGGCGGTAGATGCTTATGGCCCCATCACTGACAACGCCGGCGGGATCGCTGAAATGGCCGGCCTCCCGGAATCAGTCCGTGCCGTGACCGACCCCTTGGATGCGGTTGGCAATACCACCAAAGCCATTACTAAGGGATATGCCATCGGCTCGGCTGCGCTTGCCACCATTGTTTTATTCTCAGCCTACACCGAAGAACTGAAAAATATTACCGGCACCCCCGTCCAATTTCTCCTGGGTGATCCCAAGGTCCTGATCGGTCTGTTCATCGGCGGGCTGCTTCCCTACCTTTTTGCCGCGCTCTCTTTAGAAACGGTTGGCCAAGCCGCTGCTGCCGTGGTGAAGGAAGTTCGCCACCAGTTTGCCACTATTCAAGGGCTGATGGATGGCACGGCCAAACCTGACTACGCGCGGGCAGTGGATATTGTGACGCGCGTTGCCTTGCGCGAGATGATCGTGCCCGCGCTCCTTCCCGTTGTTGCTCCCATCTTGGTGGGCTGGCTGCTTGGCCCGGTGGCATTAGGCGGTATGCTGGTCGGCAGCATCATAACCGGGCTGTTTGTAGCCATTTCTATGACCGCTGGCGGCGCTGCTTGGGACAATGCCAAGAAGTATATTGAGGCGGGGCATCTGGGCGGCAAAGGCTCTCCTGCCCACTTGGCATCAATCACCGGCGACACCGTCGGCGATCCGTATAAAGACACCGCCGGCCCGGCCATCAATCCGATGATCAAGATCATCAACATCGTTGCCATTTTGGTGGTCAGTTTCTTGTTGCGTTAATTAATCCGGCTGCGTTATTTATTCTATGCGTCTTCTACGCTGGCGATCGCTGCTTATCCCCGCTGCTTTGGGACTACTGCTTGCTATAAGCAGTGTTTATTGGATCCCTCAAGTAATCTTCGCTAATCGCATTCTTCCCGGCGTCACTCTATTAGATATAGAGCTGGGCAGCCAATTTCCCGCGGGTGCAGAAACTCTCCTAGCCGGCCTTACCGAGCATGCCAACTTAAAACCCATCCAACTATCCTTCAACGGGGGGCTTTGGCAATTTAGCCCCACCGATTTTAAGTTGCAGGTTGAGCCCGGGCGCTTGGCCGAGGCCGCTCTTGCAGTCGGACGTAGGGGCTACTTTACTCAACGGCTAATTGAAAGTTGGACGGCCTGGCTGGGCATACGTCAGTCCCTCGTGGTGGAGGACGGCTCATTATACGATTTTGACCGCCCCGCTCTCACCAAGCAGCTGGGTCTCATTGCCGAAAGTATTGATCAGCCCCAGCGCAACGCCAAGCTGGTTATTAAAAACGGCCGTGTCACGGAATTTGTTGCCCCCCAGAACGGATATCAGCTGGATATTAGTCAGGCGGTTGACTTGATCGCCGGGAGCATCCTATCGGATAATCGCCAAATTGAACTGCCGGTTACTGTAACTCCTCCCGCCGTAACTCTGGCCGACACCAATACCCTTGGCATCAATATCCTGCTGGGTCGCGGGGAGTCTAATTTTTCCGGTAGCCCCAAGAACCGTCGGCACAACATTGGTGTCGGAGCCGGCAAGTTTGACGGGCTGCTGGTCAAGCCCGGCGAGACTTTCTCCCTTTTGAAGTATCTAGGGATAGTCGATCAAACTACCGGTTTTTTGCCCGAGCTGGTCATTAAGGGCGATGAAACCGTCCCCGAATTTGGCGGCGGCCTATGTCAAGTCTCCACCACCGCCTTTCGCGGCATCCTGCGGTCCGGGTTCCCCGTAGTTGAACGCCGCAATCATTCTTATCGCGTGGTGTACTATGAACCGGCGGGTACCGACGCTACTATTTATCAACCTGCCCCCGATCTCAAATTTACCAATGATACTTCCGGATATGTTCTAATCGATACTTACGTCACGGGCAACCAACTTTATTTTGATTTTTACGGCACTGATACCGGCCGCACCGTGGCACTGGAAGGCCCGTATATTTTTAATATTACTGATTATCCTGATCCCATTTACATTGATACCTCCACCCTGCCGGTCGGCGAGACAAAGAAAATTGACACTGCCCACCGGGGGGCCGACACCACGCTTTACCGAAAGATCTACCAACAGGGCAAGTTGGTAAAAACAGATGTATTCAAGAGTCATTACGTCCCTTGGCCGGCTAAGTATTTGCGGGGAGCCGAGGATGCCGCTAAATTGGAAACGGATCTCACCAACGTGAGTCCTCCCGTTCCTTCCGAAAATCCCCCTTCATCTTCCACTCCATGATCTATCTTTTGTACGGTCCTGATGGTTTCCGCGCCCAAGCCAAACTCGCCGCCATTCGCGAAAAGTTTTTGGCCGCCCATTCTTCTTTTGGCCTTACCCAATTGACAGCCGCCGAATTGTCCGCGTCCAAACTCGGCGAGTTATTACAAAGCAGCACCCTGCTGGGCGGCAAGCGCCTGATAATAATTCACGATTTATTGAGCGGTTCTGACGCGTCTGTCCCGGCGGCCTTGGCAGGGATCGTTCGCAAGGGACTGCCGGACGACCTCACCGTGGTGCTTTACGAAACGGATGAATTCGATCGCCGCCAGGCACTTTTCAAATTATTAAACCGTCCCCACAGCGCCCAGCACTTCGCATTGCTTAAGGGCCCTGCTCTACTGCGGCAAGCCCAGGAACTTGCCGTCCGTAAAGAAATTGCTATTCCCGCGACTCTCCTTCAGCAAGTTATTGCTGTTACCGGTAGCGACTTATGGAGGCTGGACAATGAGTTAGCCAAGCTTGCCGCGTACGCCCTGACCCAACCTCTATCGGAAGCCAGCATCAAAGAGCTGGTAACGGCCAACTTGGCGAACAATGTCTTTGCCCTCGTTGATGTAATTGCCGCCCATGACATACCCGCCACCAACCGCTTGCTGTCCGATCTGTTGCAACGCGGCGAGGACCCGGTTCGCATTCTTGCGGCGCTGGCTTTTCAACTTCGCAATTTGATTTGGATCAAATCATTAACCGAATATCATCAAAGTCCGGCAGAGATCATTCAAAAGACCAGCCTCCATCCCTATGCCGTAACCACTTCACTAAGACAGTTGTCCAAGATCACCCTTGCGTGGCTCGAGGCGGCCTATCAAAAACTGGTGCTGGTTGACTGGCAAATCAAAACCGGCGAACTAGCGCCCGCCGATGCGGCTGATGCCCTATTTGTTGAATTAGCAGGCAAGGCTACTTGAGCCGATGAGCCAACCGCGACTTTAACCGCGCCGCCTTCCCGTGATGGATCGTCCCCCGCCGAGCTGCTTTATCCAGAGCTTTAAACGCCGCTGATAGGGCCGCCGCCGAGGGAGCATCATGCATACCCCGTACCGCTACCTTGACTGCCCGGCGACGCTGGAGATTCGTCACCCGCCGGCGGGCGGAGCTGCGTACCTGCTTCTTGGCTGATTTGATGATTGGCATAGAGTGGTCTTGAAAGACTACATCTTACAAGGTAAGCACAAGAGGGATGACTGTAAAGGACTTCTTCTTGCGCCCCCGCCGGTTTGACAGGCGTAGGGCTTTAAGATAAGCTGGCTTATTCGCTTTTAGATATGGAACCGACCCCCAAGCAACAAGCTATTACTCTGATCACCCGGGCGCAACGAATTTTGATCGCCCCCGGGCGGCCGGATGCTGATTCCATCGGCTCAGCACTGGCCCTGCTTTTGGCACTGCGCAAACTTAATAAAGAGGTTGGCATCGCCACCCTTGACCCCGTGAGTCCGCAATTGCATTTTCTTCCGGAGATTGACAGCGTCGCTACCGATATTGCCGGCGCCCAAGACTTTATCATCACCCTTGCCAATGCGGATGTTGAGCCCGATAAGCTGTCTTATACCTTCCAGAACGGAACACTAAGCGTTATCATCACTCCCAAGCAAGGGCGCTACTCGGCAGACAACGTCACTTTCTCCCAAGGCTCGTTGAAATACGATCTTATTATCACTACCGACGCCGCCGATCTCTCCCAGCTCGGCACGCTCTCAGAACATTACCCCGCCCTTTTTAAGGAGGTTGCTTTGATTAACATTGATCACCATGCCACCAACAGCTATTTCGGTACGGTCAATCTGGTGGATTTAACCGCTACCTCCACCGGAGAAATTCTGGTGAGCTTGCTGGAGGCCCTGAGCATCGAGATCGATGCGGACATTGCCACGTGTCTTTTGACCGGCATTATTTCCGATACCGGTTCCTTCCAGCACAACAATACCACTCCTAAGTCCCTGACCGTTGCCGCTCAAATGGTGGGCTTCGGCGCGCGTCAGCCGGACATTATCAAAGCACTTTTCAAAACGAAAGAATACTCCACCCTCAAACTTTGGGGGCAAGTGTTAGGTACCCTGCAGTTTGATCCCGCCCTGCGTTTGGTCTGGGCCACCGCTACTTATGCCGACTTGGCCAGCACCGGCACCACCCCCGAATCGTTTACGGGCCTGATCGATGAGCTTATGACCAGCGTCCCCGACGCCGACGTTGTAATGCTGATCACTGAACGTGAACCCGGGATTATTTCCGGCAGTGTCCGCACTGCCCTCGGAGTCAATGCCACTGAAATCGTCCGCCTGTTTAACGGCGGCGGGCATCCGGGTGCCGCGGGGTTTAAATTGTCGGGTATTACTCTTGCCGAAGCCCTGCCGGGCATACTAGAAAAAGTCCGCCACTATCAGACCGAGCGGCTGGGGCTTGCTTCCCCGCAACCGGAGAAACTCGCTCCGGAAGCGCAAGACATTCCCTTTGAAGCTTGATTTTTCTGCTTACAAATGATATGCTGGCTCTTGGAATTATGGCGATTAAAGCCGATAAGAAACGTAAGATCATTAGTGAAAATCGCCTGCATGACCGAGACACTGGTTCGGTCGAGGTGCAGGCAGCATTGCTTACCACCAAGATCAACGACCTCACGGCGCATCTCAAAACCCACACCAAGGATTTTCATTCCCGCCAGGGGCTGTTTAAGATGGTGGGGCATCGCCGCCGGCTGCTGACCTATTTGGAAAAAAATGATCCTACCGCATATAACCGCTTAATTAAAAAATTGAAAATCAGGAAGTAGCTCACGGGCCCTTTTCGGATCTCTCTTAAGGAGGGATGGTCAAGAGGTCGTCAGAAGCCAATACGGATTTTTAAAATGCGTATTCGCTCCTGACCTAGCTCTTGCCCCTCGTGGACCTGCCTGACTTTCCAGAAAGGCTCACAATGTCTCAACAATTTACTGCCGAGCTGGGGAACTCTAAACTGGTTTTGGAAACCGGTAAGCTAGCGCAACTCGCCGCCGGCGCGGTCACTTTGCGTTTGGGCGACACTATCGTTTTAGCCACCGCCGTAGTGGCCCCCACTCCCCGCGACGGGATCGACTTCTTTCCCTTGTTGATCGATTTTGAGGAAAAGTTTTATGCCGCCGGTAAAATCTCCGGCAGCCGTTTTGTTAAGCGCGAGGGTCGGCCGAGCGAAGAAGCGGTCTTGTCTGCTCGCTTAATTGATCGCCCCCTGCGACCTCTTTTCCCCAAAGGCTTTCATAACGATGTCCAGGTGGTCCTCACTATTTTGTCTGCCGATTTGACGAATGACCCTGACATACTGGGCATTACTGCCGCCTCCGCCGCCCTGCTTCAAACCGGCGTACCTTTTAAAGGCCCGGTAGCTGGCATCAGGATTAGCCGCTTGGATGGCCAATTCATCATTAACCCGACCTATGAACAGCGCGAGCACAGTGAGCTGGATTTGGTAATTGCCGGCACCAAAGATGCGGTGATGATGATCGAGGCCAGTGCCAATGAAGTGCCGGAAGAAATTGTCTTGCAGGCAATTGAATTCGGCCATAAAGCCCTGCAGCCGGCGATCCGCCTGCAGCAAGAAATGGCCCAAACATTGCAGGTGCAGCAAATGACAGTTGCCGCCCAGGAGCCCTCCGCAAAGCTTCAGGAGCAGATCGAAAGCAAGATCAAGCCCCGCCTGCAGGAAGCGATCTATCATCCGGAAAAAACGATCCGCAATGCCAGCCTAGAAGCGCTCCGCCATGAAATTTGGGAGGAGTTTGTCACTGAAGAAAATCCCGAACTGGTCGTTGCCGATATTTTTGCCAAGGCGATCAGTGAGGAAGTACGCCGCAATATTCTCACTCGCGACGTGCGTCCCGATGGCCGTCGGCTGGATGAGATCCGCCCCCTTGCCATTGAAGTGGGACTGTTGCCCCGTCCTCACGGCTCGGCGCTCTTTACCCGCGGTGAAACCCAAGCCCTCACCACCACTACCCTAGGTTCATTAGATGATGAGCAGATGCTGGACACGATGGAACTTGAGACCACTAAGCGGTATATGCACCATTATAATTTCCCTCCCTTTGCTACCAATGAGGCCAAACCCCTGCGGACGGCCGGCCGGCGCGAGATCGGCCACGGGGCATTAGCCGAGCGTGCTCTTCTGCCAATGGTCCCCGGCCGCGAAGAGTTTCCCTATACCATCCGAGTAGTGTCTGAAATCCTTGCCAGTAATGGCAGCAGTTCGATGGCCGCAGTCTGCGGCAGCACCCTGTCATTAATGGACGCGGGCGTGCCGATCAAAAAACCAGTTGCCGGTATCGCTATGGGTCTGATCACCGACGGTGCCGCCTATAAAATTTTGACGGACATCGCCGGCATAGAAGATTTTAACGGCGATATGGACTTCAAGGTTGCCGGTACTCGCGATGGCATCACCGCCCTGCAGATGGACATCAAAGTCCCCGGCATCACCATTACCATAATGCGCGATGCTCTGACTTCTGCCCATCAGGCCCGCCTCTTTCTTTTAGACAAAATGGCGGAAGTGTTAGCTAATCCGCGCCCCGAACTTTCCCCTTACGCGCCGCGTGTAATTGTGGTGAAAGTCCCTCAAGACAAGATCGGCGAGGTGATCGGGCCGGGCGGCCGCGTCATCAATAACATTATTGATAAAGCCGGCGGCAAAGCAGTCACTACGATCAGCATCGAGGAAGACGGCATGACCTACGTTACCTCCACCAATGCCGCGCTCGGTGAGCAAGCCGCTCAAGCCGTGCGCGATCTAATACGCGAAGTGGAAGTCGGTGAAAAGTTTACCGGCCGGGTTACCCGGATCATGGATTTCGGCGCTTTTGTTGAGGTTCTTCCCGGCAGGGAGGGACTGGTGCACATCTCCCAACTTGCCGATCGTCACGTGGATCGCGTGGAAGATGTAGTGAAGGTCGGTGATACTCTCGACGTGGTCGTGACCGAGATCGACAACCTCGGGCGCATTAATCTTTCTCATAAAGCGGTACTCGGCGGTCAGCACGACCAGAATTCACGCCCCAGCCGCCCGCCCCGCCCCCCTCGCCGCTAAAGGTATGACCCCTACGATCATTTGCCACAATTGTGGGCAGTCCAATCCCGCCGACTCGATGTTCTGCGCCAAATGCGCTACTTCGTTAAAACATGGCCACCTCCAGCGCGCAAGGTTAAGCAAGACGTTCATCCCGCCGCAGGAAGATGTTCCGTTGCCCTCGCGCCGCTTAAGCTCTTCTCCCCACTCCTCCCCGCAATGGCTTTGGTGGGTTGGTATGATGGTAGTAGCAGGAGGGCTTTTGATCTGGCTGCTTCATGGATAAAGCAAAAGAATTAGCAGAACTGACCGCTGCCATAAGAGGGCATCGTTGTTCGTTGCGGAACGGTTGCCGCCAAGCAGTACCCGGCGAAGGAAGCAGCGTAAGTCCGGTGGTGTTTATCGGCGAGGGGCCGGGTAAAGTGGAAGATGAACTCGGCCGGCCCTTTGTTGGCCCCGCTGGGAAGTTATTGGAAGAGGCTCTTGCTCAAATCGGCTGGCGAAGAGAAGATGTTTACATCACCAACGTGGTCAAGTGTCGCCCGCCCGACAACCGCGATCCCCTGCCCAGCGAGGTGGAAGAACACCGGCCATTCCTAGAACAGGAATTAGCATTGATCCAGCCCAAACTGATCGTGTTGCTCGGGCGCCATGCCCTCCAATGGTTTCTGCCCGGTCTGCAAATTTCCCAGGTGCGGGGAACGGCCAAACGGCACGGTAACCGAGTTTTCTTTCCCGCCTACCATCCCGCCGCCGCTCTCTATGACCCCCGGCTAAAAACTACTTTTCTTGCGGACATCCGAAAAATTCCCTTGGTGCTGCAGAAAATTGACGAGCTGCCCCCCGCCGAATCAGATTCGTCCTCTCCAACCCAGACTTCTATTTTTTAATTTTGTTTATGAATCCAACTTCTTCTTCCCATGCTCGGTTCCCGCGGAGGCACCGCAGCCGTCCCCACCCTGCGCCTGCGGCGCAACATGTACTGCGCATTATCCCCCTTGGAGGTATCGGCGACATGGGTAAAAATATGCTGGCGATCGAATACGGCAACGATATAGTCGTGCTTGATTGCGGCATGATGATGCCCGATGAAACGATGCTGGGCATTGACTATGTCATTCCCGACCCCGCCTACTTGGAAAAAAATCGCAAGAAATTACGGGGCATCTTTATTACCCATGGCCACGAGGACCATATTGGTGCCATTCAGCATCTTGCCCCTAAACTTGGAGTGCCGGTCTATGCTCCCCGCTTAGCCGCCGCCTTGATCAAGGTCAATTTGGAAGAATATGCTAACACCCAGAGTGTCCGGGTGATTACCTATAGCCCCGACGATAAAATCCGCGCCGGCATCTTTACTGTTTCTTTTGTTCGGGTCAATCACAGCATCCCCGATACCTTTATGATCGTGGTTAGTACCCCAGAGGGCAAAGTTCTTTATACCGGCGATTTCAAGTTCGACCCCACGCCTCCTGATGGGATCAAGGCGGAATATCACAAGCTGGAAGCCCTCGGCCGCGAGAGGCTGCTGCTGCTTTTAAGTGAAAGCACCAATGCCCATACTCCCGGCCACACTGATTCTGAACAGGTTATCGTTGATGCCTTTATGCAGATTTTTGCCAAGACTCGCGGGCGGCTCATTGTCGCCTCCTTCGCTTCCCGCATTGACCGGATGCAGCATGTCATCGCCGCCGCCATCAAGTATAAAAGAAAAGTAGCCATTGCCGGCCGCAGCATGCTCAAATATTTTAAAGTCGCGTCCGAATTAGGTTATATCAAAACCCCCAAGGACCTGATAGTCCCCATTCAGGCCATTAAAAAATTTCCCGACAGCCAGGTGGTGATTTTAAGTACCGGCAGCCAAGGACAGGAAGGTTCTGCCTTGCAGCGGATGGCCTTTGGTGAACACAAGCAAGTCAAGATCAAACCCGGTGATACCGTAGTCATCTCTTCTTCTGCCATCCCCGGCAATGAGCGCTCGATCAATGCGGTCATCAATAATCTCTACCGCGAGGGCGCCAATGTCATCTTCGATAAAAAAATGCAGATCCATGTGACCGGCCACGCCTATCAGGAGGAGATGAAGGAACTGATCAAGCTCACCAAACCGCATTGGTTTATTCCCGTTCACGGCGAATATCGTATGCTGGTGGCTCACAAAGAACTGGCCGAATCGGTGGGCATCCCCTCCTCCCACATCCTGGTCATTGAAGATGGCGACACGGTGGAATTTCGCCGCGGCCAAGCCACGAGGGGCAAAAAAGTTCCCATTGGCTCAATTATGGTAGATGGTTTGGGGGTAGGTGATGTAAAAGAAGTCGTGCTACGCGACCGCCAGGCGATGGCTAAGGAAGGGATGATCGTGCTCATTGCGGTTGTGGATCAAAAGGGCAGGCTCATCGGCAGTCCCGACATTATCTCCCGCGGTTTCGTTTATATGCGCGAGAAAGGCGAACTTATCAATAAAACCCGCCAGCAAATCAAAAAAGTTTTTGCTCAACACGTCACCAAAGTGCCGGATGATTGGTCCAATATTAAAACAAAGCTCCGCGAAAGTGTCGGAGAGTTCTTATTCCGGGAAACCGAGCGCCGTCCGCTGGTCCTGCCCGTAGTGATAGAAGTTTAAGCCGCCTGCACTCCTTCGTTGAAGTAGCGGTCCTCCTCGGCTAATATCTGCATTCGGCGCAAGTTTCTTTTTAATTGAGCCATTCTATCAGCCAACTCTACAGCAGAAAGCCTATCTTCCACAGGCTTATCTTCCTCATCGTCTTGGAACCGCCGGAGGATATGCTCCTGGGCCATCGTACCGCGACGAAAAGCGTAAAAATATCTTTGATACCGCCACCACTGCAACGTGCCCGGGGTATATTCGCCCACGATTGTAGTAAGGGAATCGGCAATGACAGTTTCAATAGCCTGCTCCCGTACGTTATTTGTCCGCACCAGCTCATCCACTAACTGCCGCATCTTATATAACTCCCCTTCTTCGGGCAAACGGCTGACTTCCTGCGCTAAACCGCCGAAGTAGAATTGATTAACAAACCTATTTGCCGCCGCCCATTTCTTATATAATTCTTCTTTTTTCAATGGCGGACGCATTTCTTGCAGCATCTTTTGCTTGCCTTCCATAGTCCTCTTTAGTTCCTGCTCCGCTTTGATAGTTTCCTTAGCCTGCTCTTGGTAAAACATTTCTCTGACTGCCAATCGCTGTTCCATCCCCCTGAGATAATCTATCTGAGAAAGGTTTAATTTTAACGCCGGAGGCTGCCTTCTGGTCAGCTGCGCCAGCTGATAAGCCTCCTCTATTGCCTTCTGAAAATCTTTCTCAAATGCCTGATCTAAAATACGAGTATATCGCCGATAAACATCCCGTATCGGCTGAGGCGATTTTTTGGTCGGCTCCTCCGGCACTCGATAGAATCTTGTATAAATCTCATTCAGTCTATTACGCACTTGGGCCAATTGCTCAAGGTCAAACGCTTTACTGGCTCGTTCGTAGGTATTCTCTTTGGGCTGATTTAGTTTTTCCAAATCAATGCGGGCCTCTATTAATTCTGGAGTCCAAAGAGGCTTCTCCTGCGGTTGGGTAATTACCTCGGGCTGAGGCCGAGCCATCAGTTCCTCTTCATTGATTGTAGGAATGTCTTCCAGAGTAATACCGTAAAACTTCTCCGCCTGTCCCAAAAAGGTACGCAGGAATTGTTCGGTGGCCTGCTTGTTTTGCGTCTCCGCCTCTTTTTCCAACCCCTTCGTCTTAGTTAAATCCATTCCTAGTTCCGCTTCTCTTATGCGGTCGTAGACTAATGCAGCAATCCCGCCGATCACCTCCGCGCGCTCTTTCCAAAGCTGTTTTAGCGCATCGGTTGCCTGTTCTTTAACCTTCTGATTAAAATTCCCTTCCGTTGCAATGCCTTGAAAATCAGTCGGCATACGATGGGCGCTGACCTCTATCCCACGCCCACGCCAAACCCCCTCCAATCCCTCTTCTTCTATGTAGCTATGCAAAAAATCTCGAATTAACTCATCTGTCGATTTGGGTTGTTCCTTATTACGTTCTTCGTTAACGGCCTCGTAGAAGTTCTTTACAATTACCGGGATGTCTTTTCCGATAGCTAACCGGCGTAGGCTAATTAGCCCAATATTCTTATTAATCTCCGCTTTTTTCGGATCCTCGGGCGCATGGACTTGCCAATATCGCCCCAAACGCTCCGAACTGCCGGCGACGTCTGGCCTTTGGGCAACGAAGCTACCTTCCGGCGCTATGTCCTTGCCCTCCTCTAATACTAACTCCACCAGCCCGTCTTCCTTGGGAGGTTGTTTCTCAAACTCGAATTTCGGCATTTTCTCAATCACTTATTTGTTATACCCCGAATAGTCATTTTAGTCAATCCCAGAGCGGTTTTTTGGCCGGTTATAGGAGAAAATCTCCTATGATATAATTACTAAGTCAATTAACTCCTATGGCATATCGCAGAAGAAGAAGGAGAACCGGACGCCGGTATCGTTACCGCTCCTATCAGACCACCAGCAAGCTCTTCCGAGACTGGAATTTTGATCTGGAGCTTGATCCCGAGGTGGCCCGCGAAATCCTGGCTATTCTGCTGGCTGGTCTGGGCCTATTCACCCTGCTGGCCATTTTAGGGTTGGCCGGCAATTTCGGACAGATCTTCTACGCAGCCCTCAGGATTAGTTTTGGCTGGACCAGTTTCGTCTTCCCCGCTCTGCTGATCATCGCCGGCGTGGGCTTGTTCCTCCCCTCGCGCTACAAATTCAAACTTGCCAATGCTCTGGGGTTGATTTTATTTGTCATCTCCCTCTCCTCTCTCTTCCATCTCTTTCTCGGCTCTGAGATTAGCGCGGAGATGGCTACGGCAGGCGGAGGCGGAGGCTACTTAGGCTATTTTGTCAGCCGATTTTTGCTTAACGTAACCGGTTTTTGGGCTGCCGCCTTGATCATTACCATTGTTTTTGCCGTTTCTCTTCTATTTGCTTTTGGTTTACCGTTGCGCGAAATATATCTGCGCACCCGCTTCTCTCTGCCCACCCTTCCGGATATTAAAATTAACGATAATCTGCCTAAGGGCAAGGGCGCACGCCGCGCCGCAGCCGAGGAGACCGAAGAGGAACCTGCCGGCCAAGCTCCGCTTAAGCCGGTCATTACGGGAACAAAGAAAGATACCGACTTTGTTCCCCGCTTTGTTCCCAGCGGCGACTGGACTCCCCCTTCACTCGATCTCTTAAGCGATGTTACCACCAAGGTGGACAGCGGCAACATCACCAACAACGTTTCTATTATTCGCGAAACCCTGGAGGATTTTGGCATTCCGGTGGAAATGCACGAGGTTAATGTCGGCCCCACCGTCACTCAATACACCCTCAAGCCTGCTGCCGGCATCAAACTCTCGCGCATTTCCAGTCTTTCCAACGACTTGGCATTGGCGCTCGCCGCCCACCCGATCCGTATTGAAGCGCCTATCCCCGGCCGCTCTTTGGTGGGCATTGAAGTTCCCAATAAGCGCACTGCGCTGGTCCGACTTCGCGAAATAATGGAGTCGGAGGCCTTCCATAATGTCAAATCGTTGTTGCGCATACCGCTGGGTCGGGATGTCGCTGGCAATCCGATGGCGACTGACTTGCTAAAGATGCCTCATCTGCTGATCGCCGGTGCCACCGGCGCGGGCAAAAGCGTCTTCTTGAATGATATTTTGATCAGCCTGCTCTATCAAAATTCCCCCGCCGATGTGCGGTTGATCTTGGTGGATCCTAAACGAGTGGAGTTTACTAATTACAATGATGTTCCGCATCTGCTCTCCCCCGTCATCGTTGATCCGCACAAGACCATCAATGCTTTGAAGTGGCTGGTTGCCGAAATGGAGCGGCGTTACCGCATTATGGCCGAGGCCAAAGTTCGTGAGATCGCCAGCTTCAATCGGCAAACGGGCGAGGAAAGCAAATTGCCCTATATTGTTTTGGTTATTGATGAGTTGGCCGACTTGATGGCGGTTTCCGCCCGCGAAGTGGAAGCCTACATTTGCCGGCTGGCGCAGATGTCCCGTGCCGTGGGTATTCACTTGGTTTTGGCTACCCAAAGGCCTAGCGTGGATGTTATCACTGGCTTGATCAAGGCCAACTTTTCTTCCCGCATTGCTTTTGCGGTAACTTCCGGCATCGACTCCCGTACTGTTTTGGATACTATCGGCGCCGAGAAACTGCTGGGCAATGGGGATATGCTCTTCATGCCCTCCGATGCCGCCAAGCCCAAACGTATCCAAGCCTGTTTTCTCAATGACCAGGAAATCAAGTCTGTCACCGAAGCACTCAAATCTTTAGATACTCCTCAATATGTTCCCGAAGTGCTGCAGGATACTCATCAAGGCAGCGGTATTTTTGGCGGGGGGGATGGCAATGACGATCCGCTTACCGATGAAGCGATCGAGCTGGTGGTCAAAACCGGCAAGGCCTCGGCCTCTTACTTGCAACGGCGTTTCCGTGTTGGTTATGCCCGCGCCGCCCGCCTGCTGGATATCCTGGAGGAAAAAGGCATCATTGGTCCGGGCGAAGGCGCCAAACCCCGCAACATTTTGATGAAGCGCGAAGAGCTGACCGTGGTCACCAGAGGACGGGATGTAGATACGGAAACGAATGAAGAGTTTACCGAAGGCGAAGATTATTAACCGCATACTAGAATAATTGCAGCGGGATGGCTTCCGACCATTCATTTGATATTGTTTCCGAAATTAACGACCAGGAGCTCGCCAACGCTCTTGATCAAACGCGCCGCGAGTTGAGCGTGCGGTATGATTTCAAAGATGTACCCGTCGAAATTAAACAGGAAGAGGGGCGGCTTATCATCACCACGCAGGACGAATATAAATTAAAAGCGGTTCGCGACATTTTGGATACTAAACTTTTGCGCCGGGGGTTAAGTTTGAAAATTCTGGGGGAAGCAAAAAACGAACCCGCCACTCGGAGTCAAATCCGTTCCACCATTCCTCTTCTCTCCGGCATCTCTGCCGAGCAGGCCAAACAAATTAATAAACTTATTCGCGACCGATTCCCCAAAGTTAAAACCACCATCCAAGGCGAAACCATTCGCGTGGTGAGCTCCAGCATCGATACCCTGCAGGGGGTATTAGGATTGCTGAAAGATTCTTCCTTCGCCGTTCCTCTGCAGTTCATCAACTACCGCTAAGCCGGCCCGATAATAAAAGATAATAAAAAAGGCAGCCTTAATCGGCTGCCCTTCTATCGGGTTGCACTTCATGGAGTTTCTTGAGCCGTTCCTCGATGGCCTCCTTCCAGGTTGGCCATCTTTCATCGGACGCCAGGGTCAGCAAGCTGGAATCATACATCCCGTCCCAGGTGCCGGCCGCCCGCTCTTGAGCGAGACGCTCCCTTGCCTTGAGAGGTAAAGCGTAGAAGCCCAGCAGCCGGTACTCGTCGGGGAAGAGGACCTTGCGTTTGATCTCCACTGCCGCCAAAGGAACGGGTGTTGGGAGGGCCACGGCCACCAACTTGGCATCCAGTCGGGATGTGATGACGTAGTGCTCAATTCCCTGCAAGCCAATGGTGATTGATGCCCGGCCCGATCTGGCTTCAACCTGTCGCTGGGTGGGATCGTGCTGCACGCCAAGATGGATCTCGCTGATCGATGCCAAGGTGATCATCACGCCATTCTCCAAATCGAGCTGGAGGATCTGATTCTCCGCGCGGGTGGACTTATAGCCCGCTATCAGTCCGGCCCCGTTTCCTCCCCGGCTGCGTGCCTGTTGAGCCAGTAGTTTCCAGATCTCAAAAAAGGTTTGCACGGGGTCGGAACTCTGGCCCCACTGTTCCAGCGACTCTCCCGAATAGGGCAACTCGTTTTCGGGAACGATGGCCAGGGATGGGGGCAGGTCAGAATACAGCACCCTCTTCCATGAAGTAGAAGTATGCTCTTGTCGAGGTACCAAGGTTTTCACCTCCTTAAGATTCAAGCATGAACCATTCTAGCGTACCACCCCCGTCAAGATGGTGAAGAGGATGAGTTAATGCTAAAGTGAAAATATGGAAAAAGCCAAACTTAAGTCCGTCCCTGTTCCATCTTCCCCTCTGGATATCACCATCAGTGCCATCCACAAGGACTTTGGCGAGGGCTCCATTATGCGCTTGGGTGACACCAAGCAGTTGGATGTGGAAGCGGTGCCCACCGGTTCATTGGGACTGGACATTGCTCTGGGGGTAGGCGGGGTGCCCCGAGGCCGGGTGATCGAGATCTTCGGCCCCGAATCCTCCGGTAAGACCACTATGGCCCTGCACATTGTGGCTGAAGCTCAAAAAAAAGGAGAAGTGGCTGCCTTCGTTGATGCCGAGCATGCGCTCGATCCTGAATACGCCAAGCGCATCGGGGTAGATATCAAAAACTTGCTCATCTCTCAACCCGATACCGGTGAGCAGGCGCTGGGCATTGTTGAAGCGTTGATCCGCTCCAATGCGGTCGGAGTAATTGTCATTGATTCAGTGGCCGCCCTAACCCCCAAGGCCGAGATAGAGGGTGATATGGGCGATTCCCACATGGGATTGCAAGCCCGGCTGATGAGCCAGGCTCTGCGCAAAATTACCGCGGTGAGCGCTCGCTCTAAGACCACTATCGTCTTTATCAATCAAATTCGAATGAAGATCGGCATTATGTTCGGCAATCCAGAAACTACCACCGGCGGCAACGCGTTGAAGTTTTATTCGACAGTTCGCCTGGACATCCGCCGGGTGGAAACGCTCAAGGAGGGCGACAACTCCATCGGCAACCACGTCCGGGTAAAAGTGGTTAAGAATAAAGTTGCTCCTCCCTTCCGCCAAGCCGAGTTTGACATTATGTTCAACGAAGGTATTTCCCGCACCGGCGAATTGGTGGACTTGGGAGTGCAGGCCGGACTGTTAAATAAAACTGGCGCTTGGTATGAATACAACGGGCAAAAGATCGCCCAGGGCCGGGAGGCGGCTAAGCAGTATCTGAGAGATAATCCAAAAATCGCCAAGGAAATAGAGACGGCCATTCGTCGATTTCACGGTATAAAATGAATTTGTTTTAGACGACGGTTACCGGGGTTCCATCGGGAGCCCAAGAGTATAGTACCCGCGCCTCATTGATTCCCCAGCGCACACAACCGTGGGATACGGGCCTGCCTAAATGAGAATAGCCTTCATAGAGCCGGCCCTGACTGTACAATCGCCCGCCGGGATAAACTTTACCCTCCTCGTAACGGGCGGGGTTAACTTTCCAATAAGGGAGGGCATGGGTGCCGTAACCCCGAAAGCCATACTTCTCGTTGCTTAGTCCCATCCAGTAGGGCATCCACAGGCTGTATTCGCTAGAGTAGGCATCTGGAATGTGATTCATAATTCGATAGCGGCCGGCTGGTGTAGTATAGCCGTTCTTGCCGGAGGAGATCGGGAAGGTGGCTACCACATAACCGTTCTCCAACCACTCACCCTCTTGGGTTTTGCGGTACATTCTGACTTCTTTTTCTGGCGCGCTTTGGACCTGCAGGCTATCCCCCACATTGATGGTTATTACAACCGGTTCGCCGGCCAGCCACTGGTTTTCCCCCAAGAGGGGTTGAAAATATTCTTTATAAAGGCCAGCCCGGGACGGCGCTTTCATCGTGAAATTAAATCCCACGGTCTGGTAGTTAAAGATCGTTTTTGACACTTTAAGATCGATGCGGGTGTTGGATAACCAGTCGGCAGTCTGCCAGGCGCTCGCCCGGTCCTTGTCGCCGGTAGAAAAAACAGTCCCCAGTCGCAAATTGGCGCTGCTCCAACCCGTGCCGCTGACGTTCTTGATCGGTACCACTACCGGTACAATGGCTTCGGGCTGGGTAGTTATCTCGATCGGTTTCCCTACCAATAAATAATCGGTCGGTGCTGTTGCCTGCGCTTCTGCCTGATAGATATTCCAAAAACCCAACAAGCCGAGGCTGATTATCGTGCCCCCCTTTGCTACTTTAAGCCAGAACCGACGCTCCATTTTTTATTTTTAATTTGCGCTGGGTATTTGGTCAGTATACCAAAAAAACCGCTCCCAGTCAAGAGTTTTCTCCTAGAGCTAGTTGGGGGCCTCTCGTTAAAGGAAAGGCAGATAGGCCTGGAGGTGGGAGTTGGTGGCAACTAACTGCCAAATTATTCCCCCCGCCAGCCCCACGAGGGACAGCCCCGCCACCCACAGCAGCCAATGGGGGGCACTGTCGTCTTCTTCCGGCATATCGATGATGACCAACCGTTTTTTTGCCCTGGCGCGCGCCAAGGCTCTTTTCAGTACAGCAATTTTTTTCTTCTCCGCCACTCTCTAATTATAGTTGGCCGCTATGATGATGACAAATTCACCGCGCGGCGGATGTAGCTGAAAGTGTTGCAATGCCTCCTCCGCCGACAAGTCCAGAACTTCTTCGTGTATCTTGGTCAGCTCGCGACCGATGATCAACCGCCGGTTGCCAAGGTGATCTTTTATTTCCCGCAAGGTTTTATTCACCCGATGGGGAGATTCAAATAGAATGACCGGAACCTCCAGTTGCTGCAATTCCCGCCAAAGGCTTACTCGCCCCCGTTTTTTGGGTAGCCACCCCACGAACATGAAACTATCCATTGGTATCCCCGCCACGCTGATGATCGTTGTCACCGCGCTGGCTCCCGGCAAGGGCACCACGGGGATGTTATGCTTGCGCGCCGCGGCTACGAGTTGGCCTCCCGGATCCGCTAAGTTGGGCGTACCGGCATCGCTCACCAACGCGATGTTTTTACCATCCAGCAGTTCTCTCGTAATCCGCTCGATTTGTCCGGGACGGCTATGCTGATGGAGTGCCCGTAGCGGAGTGGTGATGGCGTATTTTTGCAGTAATTTCTTGGTCTGACGCGTATCTTCCGCCGCGATTAAGTCTGCTTCCTTAAGCGTTCTGATGGCCCGCTCCGTGATGTCCTCTAAATTGCCGATGGGGGTGGCCACCACAAAGAGCGTCATTGGAGCACTTTTTTAAATTGGTGATAAAGCTTTGCCCACTGCTGGAGCGCCAGATCCTGCGGTCGCAGCTTGGGATCGATCCCCGCTCCCGCCAAAAGCTGGAATATCAAGGCATCATCCAGTCCCAGTCCCCCGCTTAGGGAATTATGCAATTGTTTCCTCCGCGCGCCGAAGCCGGCCTTGACGATGCGAAAGAACAGTCTCGTATTATCAATGTCAAAAGGGGTCTTTTTGAACGGCCTAATTCGCACAATGGCAGAATCCACATCCGGCTTGGGCCAGAAGGAAGTCTTAGGCACCCGCGCGATTATCTCCGGCTCGCCAAAAAATTGGACCGAAATGCCCAGTAAGCTTAATTCTCCCGGCTTGGCCACGATGCGTTCCGCTACTTCCTGCTGCATCATCACTACCAGAAGATCGGGCGGTAGATCGGTTTCCAGGAAAAGTTTCAAGATCGCCGAAGTGATATAGTACGGCAGATTGGAGACCAGCTTGTAGCTGGTTTTACCGCTTTTGAGCTTAGCCCACCGCTTGTAGCGGTCATAAATGTAACGGCTGTTCAGCTTCAGGATGTTGGAAGGCAAGACATCCAAATTGGGATAGCCGCTCCCCAGGGCCTTGAGAATCCCTAAGACTTTTTTATCAGTTTCGATCGCCAATACCCGGCCGGCTAATTCAGCTATGGGGAAAGTCAGCACCCCGAATCCCGGGCCGACCTCCAAGACAAAGTCATGCTTGGTCAGCTCGGCGGCTTTCAGGATTTGTTTAAGCACGGTTGGGTCCGTCAAAAAATGCTGGCCCAAACTTTTCTGCGCCGATACATTATAGTAAGTCAGCAGACTTTTAACGGTTCTAAGGTCGGTCAGGTCGAGCATCGTCTAGAGTTTGTAGTATTTAATCCTGATCTTTCCAGCAGTGATGGGCGCAATGGCCGCGAAGGCCGGTTGGTTGAGGTCTAGATCAACGCCGGTAAAAAGGCTGGGGCCGAAGTCGTTTACCACGACGTCCACGCTTTTGCCGGAGCTTACCGCCACCACCCTAAGCGTCGTCCCCTTCGGGTATTTCCGGCTTGCCGTTGTTAGTTTATCACCAAACCGATACCAAGTAGCCAGCCCGGAGTATACCGCAGGCGGTTTGGGTATCGATGCCGGGGCCGCCTTCTGATGCTGCGCCTGATAATTACTGGCTACCAAGGGGCTCAGCTGTGTTTTAGCGGAATCATTAATGTAAACGGTCATTCCGTCAGCGAGCCTTGTCTCGGGGATCGGATCGATCTGCCAGTCGGCATAACCGCCGAATTGAGCCACCAAAAGATCAGCTACGTCATTGGCAGTAGTATCCATTGTCCATCCCAGCCCGTTATATTGCAGCTGAACGGTTTTTGCGGAAGAGGCTGCTTGTTCAAAACGGCTGGCTACAATCACCAGGGCGGCCAGTAAGATGCTCCGCAGAAAGAACATGCCTCGCTTCATCGGCGAACTTTTAACTTAGCTAATTCCGTGGCCAGCGCCTTGATGCCAACTGTAATGAAAGCCACCGTCACCGTGTCCACTGTTCGGCTCACGACTATTCCTTGCCCGAATTGCTTGTGCTCCACTTTTGTTCCCGGCTGCAAACCATCCGTCTGCCATCCCTGCGCCAATACTGGCCGCTGGGGCCTGGCAGATACTGTCTCTAACAATTCAGGCGGTAAGTCGCTAAGAAAACGGGAGGGCGGATTACTCTGCTTATTACCGTAAAGCAGCCGTTCCCGGGCATAGATCAAATAGACCCTTTTGCGCGCTCGGGTGATAGCGACATAGCATAACCGCCGCTCCTCTTCCAACTCATCTTGATCCAACAGACTTCGGCTATGGGGAAAAAGATTCTCCTCCACTCCAGCGATAAAAACGTGATCGAATTCCAGCCCCTTGGCCGAGTGGATCGTCATAAGGGTTATAGCGTCATCGGCCGGCTGATAGGTATCAATATCGGAAATAAGACGCACTTCTTCTAAGAAGGTTTGCATTGCTTCATGAGTCGGAAGATGGTCATACTTTTCCATCACCGATTTTAATTCTAAGATGTTCTCCAGCCGGGTCTGTCCTTCGATCCCCGACTTCTGCAGTAATTCTTTGTAACCCGTTCCTGCGACAATGAAATCCAGAAACTTGCTCAGGGTAAGCCGGCCGCCTTTAACGATCAGGCGGTTAAGCAATTTACTAAAACCGTCCAGTGCGGGGGGTAGTTCTTTGCTTCGGAGAAGATATTCCCCCGTACTGACTCCTGCCTGCCCGGCTGCCTTTTTCAATCCCTCCTCTACTTTTTTGCCGATACCACGAGTCGGCAGGTTAATAACCCGCGCCAGCGCAAGTTCATTGGCGGGATTACTCACCAATTCGAGATAGCCCAGCACATCTTTAATTTCCTTGCGTTCGTAGAATCGCACTCCTCCGATCACTCGGTAAGGGAGACCGGCTTGCAGCAGCGCCTCCTCGATGCTCCGCGATTGGGCGTTAGTGCGGTAGAGCACTACCATGCTATTTAGCGGTACCTCTTTTTGCCGTAACCGCTCTGCCGTTGTCGCAATAAAATCGCCTTCGGAGAGTTCATTGGCCGCCTCGAAGGTTGTTATCAAGTCCCCCGCCGCCTGCCGGGTCCACAATTTTTTCTCGCTGCGATTACGATTATGTACAATGACGGCATGCGCCGCATCCAGGATGTTCTGGGTGGAGCGGTAATTCTGTTCCAGCTTTATCACGGTCGCTTTGGGGTAGTCGCGGCGGAAATTAAGGATATTGCGGTAATTTGCCCCGCGCCAAGAATAGATCGACTGCCAGTCGTCACCCACCACGAAGAGGTTGCGATGTTTGCTGGCCAGCAATTTCACTAGCTCATATTGGGCGGTATTAGTATCTTGATATTCGTCCACCAAAATATAACGGAATTGGTTTTGATATTTGGCTAAGACTTCCGGTTCCGCATGCAGCAGTTCCACTGTCTTCATCAGCAGGTCGTCAAAATCCAGCGCTTGGTTTTTTTGCACTAATTGTTGATAGCCGCGATAGATTTTTGCCACTGTGTGCTGAAAAGTTCCTCGCGCTAATTCGCTATAGGCGGATGCCGTGATCAGTTCGTTTTTGGCGGACGAGATATGCGCCCGCACCGCCTCCGGATGGATTTTTTTGGTATCCAAAGAGAGCTCTTCCATCGTTTTCTTAACCGCGGTCAATTGGTCGTCCGCGTCAAGGATGCTAAAGTGCGCCAAGAGGCCCAGTCGCTTTGCCTCCTTACGCAGCAGCCTTGCGCAAAAAGAATGGAAAGTCCCGACGAACAACGCCTTGGTGGATTTCAGTCCCAGCAATCTTTGCGCCCGCTCGCGCATCTCCCCAGCCGCCTTGTTAGTGAAAGTAATTGCCAGGATCTGGGCGAGCGGCACTTTGTGATCGTGGTATAAGTAGGCCACGCGATGGGCAAGCGCTTTGGTCTTTCCCGAGCCCGCCCCCGCCAATACCAATACCGGCCCCTTGATGGTTTTAACCGCTCTGACCTGTTCCGGGTTGAGACCGGCTAGAGTGTCTTTCATATTTCCCATTATAGAGGAGACTTGCCCTCACGTTGGCCTAATAGCTAGAATAAAGCTGCGGTTCTACAATGCACCGGCTGTGGTAGCTTGCCCTTAGGAGCTAGGTCGGTGTACCCTGGGGGCTGCCTCTCCGAGGCAGCCCCCTCTTTTGCTATACTAAGCCCGTGTCAGGACACTCTAAGTGGTCTACCATCAAGCGAAAGAAAGGCGCCGCCGATGCCAAGCGCGGGGCTGAGTTTACCAAGCTTGCCCGGCTGATCGAAGTGGCCGCGCGGTCTGGTGCCGATCCCGAGATGAATTTTCGGCTGAAACTTGCGATACAAAAAGCTAAGGCTGCTAATCTGCCCTCCGCCAACATTGAGCGGGCCATTCGCAAAGGCGCCGGGCTGGATAAGGATAAGAGTCAAATTGAAGAAGTGACTTACGAGGGCATCGGTCCCGGCAATGTAGCGATTATGATCCAGGCCTTAACCGACAATAAAAATCGGACCGTTTCCGATCTGCGCAATCTCTTTATCAAGGCCGGCGGAAACTTAGGCAACAGCGGCTCGGTAGCTTGGCAATTTGCCAACAAAGGCATCCTTCTTGTTTCCAAGGGCGATCCCGATCTGGAGTTAAAAGCGATCGATGCGGGTGCCGAAGATATTGAGGACCAAGGTGAATTGTGGGAAATTCACACTCCGCCTGCCGAACTCAACCGGGTTAAGCAAGCCCTAACCGCCGCGGGTGTAACCGTGCAGGAATCTAAACTGGCGCTGGTACCCGTAAATCTTGTTAGCATTACTAACCCCAGCATCGCCCGCCAAGTCCTTCAATTGATGGAAGCGCTGGAAGAACGCGACGATGTGGTGGAAGTATTCAGCAATTTTGACATTGATGATAATATTCTCCGATCTCTAGGATGACCCGTATAATTCTTGGCCTCGATCCCGGCACCGCCACCGTTGGCTACGGCATAATCGCGGCCGACGCTAACAGTCTCAAACATATTGCGCACGGCTGCATTACTACTTCCAAGGAGCAGCCTCTGCCAACTCGTCTTGATCATCTCGCCAAGGACTTGCGCAGGGTATTGCGGGAATATCGCCCCGATCTGGTTGCCGTCGAGGAGATCTTCTTTGCCAAAAATGTTACCACCGCCATTAACGTCGCTCAAGCTCGGGGCGTCTTGTTGCAGACCGTGGCCCATTTTAAAATTCCCGTTGAACACTACACCCCCCTGCAGGTGAAGCAGGCGCTTACCGGTTATGGCCGGGCGGACAAACAGCAGATGCAGAAGATGGCCAAAATCATTTTAGAGCTTGCCGCCCTCCCCCAGCCGGATGACGCCGCTGATGCCTTGGGCGTTGCCATCACTTGTGCCAATTCCTCGCATCTGGCAAGTTTAAGGAGAACACGATGATAGGAAACATTACTGGCAACCTCATCGCCACCGGCCCGGATTGGGTTTTGATCCAAACCAGCGGCGGTGTTGGTTATAAAATTTTTGTGACTAAGGGATGTCTCTTGGGAATTGCCCCAGGTCAGCCGATAACTTTATTTACCCACTTAGTGGTGCGCGAAGATCAACTTTCGCTTTATGGTTTTGCCACCGAAGCCGAGCTGAACTTCTTTGTCCAGCTTCTTACTATTAGCGGAGTCGGCCCCCGAGTGGCCTTAAGTATTCTTGGCGCCAGCTCGGTGAATGATCTGAAAGCGGCCGTTGCCAGCAACAACTTGGCGGTGCTGACCATGATCAGCGGGGTGGGCAAGAAAACCGCCGAGCGCATTATGGTGGAACTTAAAAATCGTTTGGATATCATTACCAACATCTCCTCCGCCGATGCCGAGGAGCTTTTGTCGGCACTCACGGGATTGGGGTATAATGCGTATGAAGTGCGCCAGATCCTGAGTCAGCTGCCCAAGGATCTTACCTCCACCGAAGACAAGTTAAAATACGCCCTCCAGTTTCTAGGTAAAAAATAATTTATATTGGCCTAATCTCGAATGTTATGAAAGATAGTTGCCCCTTTTGCCGGATGGACTTGTTCGATCAGCTGTTGTTGTTGCTGGTCGGCGTGGTGATCTTGCTGATTAATCTTGGCTTTCTCTCCCATCTCTGGTTAGCTTACTGGCCGCTGGTGCTGATCGCGATAGCACTCAAGCAAATGCTTCAAAGTAAGTAGTGTCCGCCTTGCGCAGTAGAAACTGGATTATTGGCACAGTCGTTTTAGGCAGCCTAGCAATTATTTTGCTAGGCGCCTATTTGTGGCTGTTCGTTCCTGCTAATTATCGCGGCAGCCAATACCTCTTTACGGTGCCGGTCGGCTATTCGATAACCCAAACCATAGACCAACTGCAGCGCCAAGGATTTATCCGCTCTCGCCTGGGCGCCCGGATCGCTTTTTGGGCTAGCCGCGTAACGGTTATCAAAGCCGGCACCTATAATGTTTCTCCGCGGATGGATGTTTGGCAGATCGCCCAGATCATCGGCTCCAACGACAGCGCGGTCGCTAATGTAACCATTCCCGAGGGCTATACCGTCGCCCAAATTGGGAACCTCCTCGAGCAAAAAAGTTTGGTTAGCGGTGCCGCGTTCCTCCAGGCGGTCAAAGCTTGGCCGGATGCGCCGGCTTACCTGCAGTCGCGCACTAGAAAGGATTCTCTGGAAGGCTATCTCTTCCCGGATACTTATAGCGTGAGCCGCGGTACGCCCGCCCAAGACATTGTTCAAATGCTGCTTAGTAATTTCCAGCAGCGCCTTGCCCCCCTGCAAACGGAATTTGCCAAGAGCGCCTATTCGTTCGATCAGGTCATCATCCTTGCCTCATTAGTAGAGAAAGAAGCCCGCACCGAAACCAACCGCAAACTGGTGGCCCAAGTTTTACTCAATCGACTAAAGAAAAATATGCGTCTGGATGTGGACGCCACCGTCCGCTATATCACCGGTAACTGGACCGACCCGATTACCCAAACCGATCTTAATAGCAGTTCACCTTACAATACCCGTAAATTCACCGGCCTGCCCCCGACCGCCATTTGCAATCCCGGCGTAATGTCCATTGAGGCTGTTCTCTTCCCCACTCCGACCGAAGCCCTCTATTATCTCGTCGATAAAGACGGGGTAATGCACTACGCTAAAACCCTCGACGAACACAATCAGAATAAAGCCAAATATTTGTAGATGATCCGGCCCCATCAGTTTGTCTGGATCGGCGGATTAGGGTTTTTACTGGGGATAGCGATCGGTATGCAGTTATCTCTGCCGGTAGCCTCTATTCTTATTGCCAGCGGATTAGCTGTTTTTGTCTTGCTGTTGCGGCCGCTTCCGACCATCCAAGTAATGGCCGTCTTTATGATAGCCTTATTGCTTGGCTGGTGGCGTTGCCAAACTGTTATTGCCCAAAAGCCTCTGGTCAGCGATTTAAACGGTCACTTAGCCGATATCCAAGGACAAGTAGTGGGCGACCCCGCGGTGAGCGGCAATCAGCAGAGAATTCATTTACTGGTAGAAACGATCGATGAGCAACCGAGACGGGTTACAGTTCTGCTTACCGCTTGGCATCTGCCGGAATTTCAATATGCCGATAGGTTGGCCGGTCGGATTAAATTTGCCCTACCGCAAGATTCAGATGAGTTTAGATATTCCAATTATCTTGCTAAAGACGGTATCTACCTTATTGCCAGCCAAGCCGGCAATTTGACTCGCACTCTAAGTGTGCGCTGGACGGTCCTAGGCCAGCTCTACCGCATCAAACATCAAGTCGATCAAGCGATCCACCGTTTTTTGCCCGAGCCCCACGGCGGATTATTGTCTGGTCTCTTACTGGGCATTAAAACGAATTTGTCGGATACCTTCCGCACGGCTCTGAAGAACTCGGGCACTTCCCACATCGTAGCGCTCTCAGGCTTCAATCTCACGATCATCATTGCTTTTTTGTTGTTTATTCTGCGCTCCCTCCCCCGTCGCTTGGTTTGGCTCATTGCCGGCATTGCAATTTTAGGGTTTGTAGTGATGACCGGTGCGGCCAGTTCCGTTGTCCGTGCCGCCATTATGGGGTGGCTGTTGCTCTTAGCCGGCTTTTGGGGACGGCGGCGCAGTGCCACCAATGCCATCATTCTGGCGTTGGTAACGATGGTATTAATTAATCCCTTGATTTTGTCTTATGATGTTGGCTTTCAACTGTCAGTCGCCGCTACGGTAGGATTGTTATATGGTGCCCCGCTCTTTTATTGGCGGTGGCGATATTTTCCTAAGGTTCTGTCTGAAGCCTTCGCTGCCACTGCCGGAGCCACCATCTTCACCCTGCCGCTGATCGCTCTTTATTTTGGCGGCATTTCCTGGGTAACTCTCTTTGCCAATCTTTTAGTAGTGCCGTTGGTGCCGTATGTAATGTTGATTGGCTGCACGGGAGTGGCGCTCTTTTTGCTTTGGCCGGCATTGCAGTGGCTTAATCTCTTAGTCTGGCCGCTGTCCGCCCTGCTGTTTTCTATCATTAATTGGTTTGGCAATCTTCCCATCGCCTTTGTTCCCCTGCCGCCTCTCCCCGCGGCGGTACCAGTGCTCTATTATTTGATTTTAATAAGCATTATTTACTATGCCAGCACTCGCCGCGCATCTCTCTCGTCATTGGTTTAAATATCTGCTGAGCCTTGTTGCTCTCGCCGACCTTACGCTCGCAGTGGCGGCCCATTTCCGCCCCGACGGATTAGAGCACATCTACTTTTTTGATGTTGGACAGGGCGATGCCTCGCTCATTAAAACCGCTACCAATCAATTTATTCTGATCGACGGAGGGCCAACCGACCAAACCGTCCATTTGTTGGATAATGTTCTGCCAATGTGGCACCGCCGGCTCGATTTGGTCATTCTTACCCATCCCCATGCCGACCATGCTACGGGACTGCTGGCGGTTATGGACCGCTACTTTGTTGCCCAGTTTTGGTATACCGGCGCTGCGTATGATTCGGAAACATACCAGACTCTATTGGATAAAATTGCCGCCCGTCATATTCCTGTTCAGCTTGCCAATCGGAGTGATTATTTGGCCGTAGGTCAGACCCAACTTCGGGTCCTCTTTCCCATCACCGAGCAGCCCACCTCTCCGGATCTTAATGAAACATCAATCGTCAATACAGTAGAGTACGGGCATTTTACCGCTCTTTTCACGGGTGATGCCTCGGTGAACAACGAGAAAGTTATACGGCCAACTCTGCCGGATGCCGACGTCTTGAAGGTGCCCCACCATGGCAGTCATAATTCTTCCAGCGCCGAATTTGTGAATGCCACTAAGCCGGAAGCTGCAGTGATAATGGTTGGTGCAGGCAATTCCTTTGGCCATCCTCATCCGGATATTCTTGAACGCTATCAATCGGTTGGAGCAAAAGTCTATCGTACCGATCAAGACGGGACGGTTGAAGTTATTACCGACGGCACTCGCTATCGAGTAGTCGCTCACCCTAGCTGATAAACTGCTCTCTGGAACATTTTTTCTTGACTGGCAGCCGATTTTCTGGTTAATTAGACATATCCTAGACAGGAGGTTCTTTAAGATATGGAGCTTGTTGTGCTGGTGATAAAGTGGTTGGCTGCCGCAGCGGTGATTACAGCAGTGCTGAAGGTGGTCTTCATGCGACTTAATACAGGAGTGGCACTAGGCCTGGCTGCCTCGGCAGTTGCCATTGCGGTAGTGGGGAGTCTAGCCTTGCCCCTGCTCGAGCAGATTGACGATGCCGTACCATCGCTGATGGTCGCGGCAGAGCCGGCGCTAGTACTAGCCGCACCGAGCACTACGGTGGATGGAGAAGTGGCACGGGCAATTCCGGCGGGCAAGAATATAGACAGGGTTTGGTCGCCAGACGGAGCTCCACGCATGATAGGCATTTATCATGCAAATGACTCTGCCTGGATACCATACAGAACCATGTGCGCCCAACGCCTAGACGATCCCAAGCATTCCCTTGCGGGGGAAGGAGATGTGGTAGCGTATGAATACTGGCGGTTTCTTAGGTACGAGGAGCTAGTATATGGGGATGACAGTCTCACCGTGCTGGTATACTTTGGCAGTTTAGAGACCACCAGTGAAGTATCCCTAATACCAGTGCGTACTGTGACCAAAGATGGAGGGCCGGCTGTTGGTTGGCGTGAGTGTTATGGAGCGCCTCAAGGTTGCTCTCTGGCGGTATGCTCGGCTGACAGAAAGGATTGGCTAGTCCCCCAAGATGTTCAGCCGATGCATTATCGGAATGAATGGGGATCACGGGTCACCGTCTGGAAAGTGTCATTCCATGATCTAAAATCAGGACAATACCTGATGATCGCCGAGGCCAGTAGCACTGATGCCGATCCCGTGGTGCTCCAGTGTGCCTTTAGGATGTCATCACCGGAGTAGGTTAGTTCCTTGTGACAGCAGACAAAGCGGGCATGGGAAAACCATAGCCCGCTTTTTGATATGCTGGAGCGGTAGCGGCCCATTTTCATCCCGGGGCTGGCAGTATGATAGGAATAACTATGCCACGCAAAAATTTTATCCGCCAAATCGAAGATTTCACCTGCGAGCACTGCAGGAAAAAAGTCAAAGGCTCTGGTTACACTAACCACTGCCCCAGTTGTCTTTGGAGCAAACATATTGATAATGTTCCCGGCGACCGTAACAATCCCTGCAATGGCTCAATGGAGCCCGTTGGTATCGAAGCACAAAGAGACAAACAGCAACTTGTCCATCGCTGCCAGAAATGCGGGATAATTAAAAAGAACAAAGTAGCCGCCGATGACGACCGCGAAGCGATCCTTGGGCTAGTAGAAGGCAAGTAAACTAGTAAAAGACAAGTATCCTAGTAAACTAGGTCACTAGGTCACTAGGTCACTAGGTCACTAGGTCACTAATCATCTATCTTATGTTGCATTTAATTCCGATTCCTTGGGGTTTGCTTCTGCCCGCTTTTGGGCTGGCATTTGTTATTACTTTCATTACCACTCCCCTTATCAATCGTTGGGCGCGCCAGCGCAAATTATTTGATCTTCCTTCCCTCCGCCGGGTTCATCTTGCTCCTACCCCCCGATTGGGCGGCGCGGCTCTTTTTCTCGGCTTCATTATTACTCTGTTAGTCGTCTTTGGATTTGATCCGCGTATTTACGGGGTGGCTTTATGCGGCTCGCTTATTTTTCTGCTTGGCCTGTTTGATGACATCTATGATCTGCCGCCTATTTTTAAGCTTACTGCCCAGATCGCCATTGCCTCATTGGCGGTGTTTTTCGGCATTACCATCGGCAACATCACCAATCCCTTTGGCGGCACCATTCTTTTGCCTCCCCTGCTGGACATTCCCCTCACCATCGCTTGGATATTGTTACTGATCAACACGGTCAATTTTTTGGACGGGGTAGATGGGTTAGCCAGCGGAGTTACTGCCATTGCCTCGTTCGTGCTGATTATTTTAAGCCTGTTCGCCATTGTTAATCAGCCATCAACCGCCGCCCTGGCTGCGATCCTCTGCGGAGTTGCCTTAGGTTTTCTTTACTACAATTGGTATCCGGCAAAAATCTTTATGGGTGATTCCGGCAGCCACCTTTTGGGGTTTATGTTGGCCGCCCTCTCCATTATTAGCGGCGGGAAGATCGCTACCGCCGCGCTAGCTCTGGGACTTCCCATTTTGGATATGCTCTGGTCGGTCTTGCGCCGGCTCAAGGAAGGCAAAGCGCCCTGGCTGGCCGATAAACTGCACCTTCATCATCTGCTTTTATCCGCCGGTTTGAGCCAACGCACGGTTGTGCTCATCTTCTATGCGTTTACTCTCGGCTTTGGCGGGGTGGCCTTGCTCTCCGGTACTTGGGCCAAATTGCTTGGCTTTGCGATCGTGGCCTTGGCGATGATAGGGATTATCAAACTGGTGCTGCGTTTTTCTAAGGCCTCATAACTCGCCAGTGATTAGGGGGTTGACAAAAGTGTGGTTTTATTGTATGATTAAATAATTTGGATGCCAAAATCAAAAATCCAAAAACCAAAAATGAACAACCAACAGTTTGAACGCCTGGTCCAGAATCTGCAGGACATTATGCGTTGCCCCCACTGCTCCGCCCGCTACGGGTTGCAGGATATTCACTATCTGGGACAGCTCGACGCAATGACCTTTCTTCATATGCGCTGCGGCTCCTGCCACACACCGGTTTTTGCCAGTGTGGCCATGGCCAACACCGGTGGCGAGCTCCTGCCCGCCGATCTGACCGTGGATGATATCGCCGCCAGTGATCTGGGCGAGTCTTCCTATCAGGAAAATCCAGCTGAATTAGGTTTTGAACACAAGGCCCTTGAACAGGATGCGGGCTTGGTGGAGATACCGGTAGAAGGTGTCTCCGCTGAGGCGGTCTTTAGGGCGTTAAATCCGGTTATCTATGATGACGTACTCGAGGCCCATCAGTACTTAACCGACTTCGGTGGCGACTTTGAAACAGTGTGGAAGCGTTAATCAACGGTGTCATAATCCTTTTTTAGATAGAACCCCCCTTTACGGGGGGTGCTTTTTTGTTTAGTCTAGGGTTTGTTATGGGTACTACCGAATATAGTGTAAATCTGGAGACCCGCGACCTGGGTACCAGGGCCGACGTTCTGCGCCGTCAGGGCAGGTTGCCTTTGGTACTCTATGGCAAGGGCATTGAGCCGATTGCGCTGGCTGGCGATGCATTGGCCGTCAGCAAGGCCCTTAAGGCTGCCGGTGAGAGCTCTCTCGTGCAGGTAAAAATTTCCGGTCAGGCCGACCGAATCGTCCTTTTTAAAGAACCTCAGTACGATCCCCGCACTGGTGCTGTAGTGCACATTGATCTCTATCAAGTTAATCTCAAAGAAAAAATCCGCGCCGAAGTCCCGTTAGTGTTTGTCGGTGAGGCGCCGGTAATTGAAGCCGCCGAGGGAGTCTTGGTAACTAACAAGGACAAAGTGGAAGTTGAGTGTTTGCCTGTCGATTTACCCCACGAAATCACTGTGGATTTGTCGGCTTTGCAAAATATTAATGATGAAGTCAAAGTTAAAGATCTCCGTTTACCCACGGGCGTGGCGGTTTTGGATGAACCGGAGGAATCTTTGGTAACTGTAACCGCAAAACGCGAGGAAGAGGTTGTAGAAGCGCCAGTTAGCGAAGAAGAAGCAGTTGCCGGCGTGGAAGTTACTTCTGAAAAGGAAGAAAAGGAAGCAACGGAACCCTCCGAGCCCCCCGCGGAATAATTTGCAGTCATCAATTCCACGCATGCCGCTCGACCGAGCGAAATTTTTTTGCATAAAACTATTGCCAAACTCTAAAAAGTTGTAAAATGAAAATGGTTTCGTTGCTTTTCGCGTTCATTCCTTTTATAATTTGGAATAGTTCCGTTAGCACTTTGTTATATTAGTTAATGTAATGGGGGGTTCGCATGCCACGTAAAAGAAAGAGGGCTGCTGCCAAGAAAGCAGCACCCAAGAGGCGTCGCCGCAGGACTACTCGCAAGAAGACTGCTGCCAAGAAGACCACTCGCAGAAGGCGTCGCAAAAGATAAAGCAGCTTTATGCACATAAAAGACACTTCCTGGGGGGAGTGTCTTTTATGTGGCTATATAAAAACTACTTCAAGGGCGTCTTTTTATTTAATTAATTGTCGCAGTGCGGCGAGAAGTTGCTCCAGATCGGCTTTTTTGGTCCGATGCCCTGTTGTTATGCGCAAGCTGGAGCTAGCCCGTTTTTCTCCCAGCCCCATTGCGCGCAGGACATAAGATGGCTCGATACTGCCGGCTGCGCACGCTGCGGCTGCTGATACTGCGATGCCCCGCATATCCAAGCCAATTACTAGTTCATCGCTGGTGTGCCCGCTCACGCTAAAATTCACATTATTAACTAAGCGCTCGGTCAGGGAACCATTGATCACCACGCCGGAGAGTTTTTTCAATTCTGTCAGTACATAGCGTTGGAGCCGCGCCAATCGCTGATTTTCAGTTATCTTTCGGGCTTGGACAATTTGCAGGGCCGTCCCTAAACCAACTATCCCCGCCGTGTTCAATGTGCCGGAGCGAAGTCCCCTCTCTTGTCCGCCGCCGTGAACGATCGGCACAAGCGGTGTTCCCTCGCGAACGTACAGCGCCCCAATGCCTTTAGGCCCGCCCAATTTGTGACCGGACAACGTCAGCAAATCCACATGCAGGATTTGCGTGTTTAAATCCAGAAAGTTGCCCGCCTGCACCGCGTCAGTATGGAAATAGACTTTTTGTTTACGATTTTGGTTAAGCTTCTTGATGGCCAAGCCAATTTCGCGGATCGGCTGAACAGTGCCTACTTCGTTGTTGGCGTACATCACTGATACCGAAAAAGTCTTGGGCGTGATCGCCCGCATAATGTGATTGACCGCTACCATCCCCTCCTGGTCAGGCTTTATGTAAGTCACCCGCCACCCCGCCTGCTCTAACGCTCTGCAAGTTTCCAGCACGGCTTTGTGTTCAATGGCCGTAGTGACAATATGGCCCCGCGGGAAATTTTTGGCTAATCCCTGAATCGCCAAATTGTCAGCTTCAGTACCGGAGCCGGTGAAAATAATTTCCGCGGGCTGGCAGTTTAGAACTTTAGCGACTGCCCGGCGGGCGCCGTCAACGGCCCTTTGCGCCTGCCGGCCGAAACTGTGGATACTGGAGGCATTGCCGAAATCCCTATCCCAATACTGGGCCATCGCTTGCTTTACCTCCGGCCGCACTGGCGCGGTGGCAGCATAATCTAGATAAATCTGCTTTTCCACGCACCTATCTTAACCAACCGATAGATAAAAGGAAGAGGCCCCGCTAGGGGGCCCCTTGGTCGGAGATGAGCGCCACGTAGGCGGCGAGTTGCTCGTTGTGACTCTTGATGACCGTCATCTTGAGGCCGTAAGCCTCAGCGGCAACGGTCATCCCTATCGCAATGACCAGAATTAGCAGTAAGATCCGCACTTCACACCTCCTAAGGTGCTCCTACTAACCTGCAGGTGAGGAATCGGCCAGAAGCGACCGGTTACCCCAATATATAGGAAAAACCCGCTCCTGTAAAGGATTTTTTCCATTTCCACCCCAGAGGGCTAGGGCCCAAGGAAGCCCCTAAATTGAGTCCCTAGGGGGCTTTCCAGTATATTGGTAGAGTTATGACCCATCAGGAATTAAGGAAAAAATTCAGAGATTTTTTTGAGGGCAAGGGGCACAAATGGGTACCCTCCTCTTCCCTGCTGCCCAAGGACGACCCCTCGGTGCTTCTCACCACCGCCGGGATGCAGCAGTTCAAAAAATTCTTTGCCGGCGAGCCCCCACCCTATGGGGACAAGGTTATCAGTATCCAAAAGTGCTTCCGTACTGCCGATATAGACGAGGTCAGCGATGATACCCACCTTACCTTTTTTGAAATGCTGGGGCATTTCTCCTTTGGCAGTTATTTTAAAAAAGAAGCCTTGCGGTATGCCTGGGAGTTTTTGACTGATCCCAAATGGCTTGGGATAGACAAATCCCGCATTTATGCCAGCTACTATAACGGCGACCGTACTGGCACGGTGGCTGATGACGAATCCAAATCCGTCCTTGAAACCCTAGCCGGCCTGACTAAAATAGTAGCCCAAGGCGCCAAGGACAATTTCTGGGGCCCGACCGGGAGTTCTGGCCCTTGCGGCCCCAATGTCGAATTTTATGTCGATGGCGTAGAGGTTTGGAATGCGGTCTTTAACCAATATTATTGCCATCCCGATAAAACTCTTACTCCCCTCACTACCCCCGGGGTAGATATGGGCAGCGGTTTTGAACGGATGTTGGTTGCCATCAACCAACTGAATAATCTTTTTGAGACTGACGTCCTCGCGCCCATTATGGATAAGCTCCACTCCCTGCCCATGCGCGCGCAACGGATTATTGCCGACCATATTCGGGGAACGGTCTTTTTGCTCTGCGATCACGTTCTGCCCTCTAACAAAGAAGAGGGCTATATTCTGCGCCGCATCCTTCGCCGCGTGCTTTTGCATATCCAAGGCAGCGGCGTAATGCTGGAAGATTTGATCGACACCGTCATTGGCATCTTTCGGGAAGTTTATCCGGATTTAGTTAAAGAGCAAAGTTTCATTAAGCAAATTGCCCGCGAGGAGGCGGATAAATTCAGCCGCACCATTGATACAGGTGAGAAAGAATTGAATAAAATTTTACAAAGCGGTGCCACTTTCCTCTCCGGCGCCGACGCATTCAAGTTATTCGCCTCTTACGGGCTGCCTATTGATTTCATTAAAGAAAAGGTAGCGGTGGATGAAGCTGCGTTCGAGCAGGAATTTGCCAAACATCAGGAAGTCTCTCGAGCCGGAGTTGAGAATAAATTTGGCGGACATGGCCTATCTGCCGGTGCCACCATAAGTGAGGCGGACAAACAAAAAATCACCCGTTTGCATACTGCCACCCATCTGCTCCATGCAGCCTTGCGGGAGATTTTAGGGGAAACTATCCATCAAGCCGGCTCGGATATTAACCCCGAACGCGCTCGCTTCGACTTCGCCTTCCCCCGCAAACTCACGCCGGAAGAGATCAAAGCCATCGAAGATTGGGTGAATCAAAAAATTACCGTAGGGTTCGTCGTAAGCAAACAAACCCTCCCCTATAGTCAAGCTGTTCGTGAAGGCGCACTCGCTTTTTTCAAAGAAAAATATCCCGAGATGGTGGATGTTTACACTATTACCAATGCCGATGGCAATGTTATAAGTCGTGAGCTATGCGGCGGCCCCCACATTGCCGGAAGTGAGGAGTTAGGGCATTTCAAAATCATTAAGGAAGAAAGCAGCAGCGCCGGCGTCCGCCGCATTAAGGCGATTTTGGAGTAAACTGGAATTATGGTGTGGGGGCGCAAAACTAAATCAGAACCCCATCAGCAGCTCATCCTGGATTTGGGGACCAGGACGGTTAAGGCCGTCGTTGTTTTTATTGCGGACAACGAGGTGCATGTTGCCGGCCGGGCCTATGTCAGATATTTGCCCAAAAGCGTCCAAGGCGGAGTGATCATTAATCTTGATGAAACCGCCACCGTCTGCCGTGAAGCGATCGCGGAGGTAACTAAGCAAGCCGGCTTTCGTCCCCAGTCGGCCATAATAGGGGTCAGCGGCCAGCTGGTAGAGAGTATCACTACCACTATTCATTATGATCGTGCGCATCCCGAGCAGGCATTGGATGCAGCCGAGTTAAAAAACATCATCTATAAAATTCAACAGCGCTCCAGCGAGCGGTTGCGTGGTGTACTGCAGGAAAAGTTCGCCAATGCCCATCCCGATGTTGAGCTGATCCACGCCGCCATCGTGGATATGCAGTTTGACGGATATGCTTTAAATAATCCGATCGGTTTCCAAGGCAAACGGCTGACCCTCACCATCTTCAATGCTTATATCCCGCTGGTTTATGCCAGCATGCTCCAAGGGCTTGCCCGCCAACTTGGATTGCAGTTAATTAGCATTGCCGCTCAGCCTTACGGCGTTTCCAAATTGCTAGCCAAGCCGGATGCGTATGATTACAGCGGCATCTTTGTTGATGTCGGGCACACCACTACTGACGTCATCGTGGTGAAAAACGGCAGCGTGGAAGGGATGCAGAATTTTGCTTTTGGCGGCCAAGCCTTTACCCGCGCTTTGCAGCGGGGACTGAAAACCACTCCGGAGCGAGCGGAGAAAGTTAAGCTGGAGCATGGGTCGGGCAAACTGAATAAGCGCTCGGCGGACAAGGTCAGTGAATTGCTTATGCCGGATGCCCGGCTGTGGCTATCGGGGATGGAGTTGGCTCTGAAAGAATTTTCCGATCTCAAGCTGCTGCCTTCCCGCATTTACCTTACCGGCGGCTCCGCCCCCCTGCCGGAACTGAGAAGAGTACTGCTGACCAAGGACTGGGCCCAAAACCTTCCCTTCTCCAATAAACCCTATCCCGAAGTTATTTCACCTGATGAAATCGACAATGTGATTGATGAAGTGGGACTGGATTGGGCTCCCCGGGATCTGCCGACTTTAGGTATTGCCAAATTATTGCTCGAACTGACTTCGGCGGACGATGTAGTAACCATAATGCTGCAGCATATTATCCGTTCGATGAAGGGGCTGGGATGAACGAACCAACTATTTATTTAGAGGCCAATGACGATCTAAGCGATAGTCTGGCAAAGATCGCCCGCATCAAAGCGGCAAGTTTTGTTTTAGTTATCCCCAAGGGAGCCGTCCTTCTGCACAGCCCGCTTAATTTAAAACTTCTCAAACGGTATTTTGATGAGACTAATCGTACTGCCCGCATTGCCCTTGCCGAACCAATCGGCAATACTCTCGCCGAACAGGCCGGCTTTGAGTTGGCGACCATTACCGCCCCATTGAGCGTTGAAAACGTCAGCTCTGACGACCTGGCCGCCACTACGCCCGAACTGTCAATTGAGGACGATTCCGAGTTCAATGCATCTCTCCCCTCCCTCCCCCGCGGGCAAGGCCGCTTCGGCGCTTCTCCTCTTACCGGTTGGTTGGCACGGTCGCCTCAGTTTACCCAATGGCGCCTGCGGCTCTCGCGCCAGCATAAAATCGCTTTTTCCCTCGTGCTCGCGGGCTTGGTAATTTTGCTTAGCGTCGGCTACTTTATTTTGCCCCACGCCACGGTAAAACTAGAGGTGCAGTCAGAACCTTTTAAAAAACAGTTTGCCCTGACTCTGGCGGACGAACAGGATTTGCAGGCGGCGGGGGCAGGCCTTCTGACCGGACGTTTTCTGGAGGTTAACCGCGAAAATATTTCCACCTTCTCTGCCACCGGTGAGAAAAATGCGGGCGACAAAGCGGAGGGTAAGATCACGGTGATAAATTATACGGGCAGCATCGTGGGGCTATTGGCCAACACGCGCTTCCAGACCGCTAGCGGCCTGATCTTCCGTAGTAAAAATGAAGTTCTTGCTCCGCCCGTGCACGGTCAAACCCCCGGCCGGGCCACGGTAGACGCCGTTGCGGGCGAGGGAGGGACCAAGTATCAACTCGCCCCGCCGACTAGACTATCCATCCCGGGCCTCGGTGCGGCCGCCCAAGCATTAGTTTATGGTGAGATCGTTGCGCAATTTACCAGCGCTACCGACAACATCACCAAAGTTGTTTCCAAAGCCGACATTGATAAGGCGCAGGAAGAGGCGGCCAAAACGGTTTTTGTTGCCGCCGAAAACGAATTGCAGAAACAACTCAAACACAAAGAAGAAATCATCCCCGCCTTCATCCAAAATGATGTGATCGACGCGGTGCCCAATGTCAGCGCCGATGCCGCAACCGACCAATTTGAGATCCGGGTTCAGTCCCGCAGTTGGACTATTGCCATTGCCAAAGGCGCTTTGCAGCAGGCTATCGCTAACGCTGCCACCTTTGAAGTACCCGAGGGGAAACAGCTGACCCAGCAGACGATAGATGCCACCAAGCTGGAGACGGTGGAGGGCAATTTCTTAACTCATCAGGTTAAGCTATCCGCCTCGGTGGATGGGCGCATGGGTCCCCGTCTGGATACTGCCGACATGGTTGCGCATCTTGTGGGCCAGCCCGTCACGGCAGGCAAAGACTATCTCCAAAGCCTGACCAGCGTGGCTTCCAGTTCCATTGAGTTATGGCCGCGCTTCCTCCCCCGCCTGCCCTTACTGGAGAACAATATCCGGCTGCAGGTCGTTTATCTGGGCGAATAGTGGACAGCCGATACGCATTCTGTCATAAGTAGGTCATATGACCGACCCCTTAATTGTTCTAGGTTTGGATATCGGCGATCGCCACATTGGCGCGGCAATAGGTAATGTCATAACGCAGACCGCAACGCCTCTTCCCGATTTGCCCAATGATAATTCAGTGATCAATCAACTGCTGGCATTACATCGGCAGTATAACTTTTCCAAAATTATTGTTGGCCTTCCCGTTACCGCCACCGGAAAGTACGGCATTCAAGCCCAAAAAGTTAAATCATTGGCAGAAACTATTAAGACCGCCCTGCCGGTAGAAATTATATTGGAAGATGAACGGTTTACCACGCAAGCGGCCAGCAAATTTCTGCGGAAACATCCGCATATTGCCGCGAGTATAGATGCCATATCCGCTCAGTTAATTGTGGAGGGCTGGCTGGGACAGGCAGGGGGTCCAAAAAAAAGTATTTGACAGATTGGGTCTGGCTTTTTACAATAGGCGTGATATTGGATTTGACCCATTTGGAGGTGGAATGAACAAGTCGCAGTTAATCGAAATGATTGCCCAGAAGGCCAACTTGTCCAAAAAGTCGGCGGCAAAGGCTATCGACCTTTTCGTGGACACCGTCAAGGACAACTTGATCAAGGGCAAGAAGGTTACCATCACCGGGTTTGGGACTTTTTCCGTGAGCTCTCGGGCCTCACGCAATGGGGTCAACCCACAGACCGGGCGAGCGATCCGCATCCCTGCCAGCAAGGTCCCCCGCTTCAAGGCCGGTAAGGACCTGCGCAAGTTGATTGGCTAAGCCCCGCTAATTTTGAAATGCATCGGAACTCTTGCCCCAGAGGCAAGAGTTTTGTTTTATGTAAGAGGCAGGCGGGTATCGTATAACGGCTCTTATGTCACCCTTCCAAGGTGAAGATGCGGGTTCGACTCCCGCTACCCGCTCCAACAAGAAAGCTGGGCATCGCCCAGTTTTTTGTTGGGGTAGCGCAGGAGACAAATCCTGCGAAGCACTGGGGTTCGTGCATGATGCTGCTCATCGCAATAGCGATGTCTATAGAATTTGTTGGGTATACCTTATTGCAGCGAATGGCGGGGCCCCACAGCAGTGGGGAAACAGCTCCCGCTACCTGCTCCAACCTTCGCTCTACGAGCTACGGTTGGCTGCGCCGCTTAAAGTGTGCTTATGGCACAGATTTTAATATAGCTAAAACAGCGAAGGTTGCCCTTCGTAGTCTCGGCGTAGTAGGGCTACCATTTTTGTAAGAATTAAAACACCCGCCGATTGCTCGGCGGGATGTTTGGTTTCCCGCAAGGAACAGGCTCACCAATCCTTATAGCCCTAGGATGCTACTATAGTCATCCCAAGGTGCTGCATGGAGGGAGTGAGCGAAAGCATCGCTGAGCGCGGACTGCCAGTGCTCCTTCCAGTTCTCGTCGGAGCTAAGAACCAGGACTACACCGTCTGGCCAGCTATCGCCGGTGATGTCCATCCCCCCGCCCCATAGGGGGCCGTAGAAGATTAGGACGTAACCGACGAATCGTACGTTCATGTCCTCAGGCATTCGCGGGCCTGCGGCGATGGGAAGATAGCTGAAGTTGCCGGCAGACCAGTAGCCGACCTCGACACATTTGGCATTGTACCGGAAGGTATCCCAATCCGTTACGGGATTGGGATAATATCCCTCTTCGTTCCAACAAGGCACTCCCAGATACCCCTCCGAGCGGACATCCTCCAGATCGCGCGGGTAGAGATTCTGGTGGTCCACAGCATAACGCTGTAGACCTAACTCTACCCAATGCGCATAGTGCCGGAGCACTGACAGCTGTGACTTATATGACACACTCCCAGCGTATTTCAGGGCGAAGAACTCCTCGATCGCGAGCAGTTCCTCTGCTGTGTCATCAGGAAGGGTCTCACGCGGAACGCCGCGGCTGGTCATAAACCATGCCTTGTGGTTGGCCCTGGTCAAGACAACGAACATCTGGCCGTTTGAGGTCACTGCGATGTTGCTCTTTTCGAGATATCTCGCGGCGACCATCTTATTGACAAGCAACCCGGCCATAGTGCCGTATCTGCCGTATCTTCCGTGACAGGCAAACTCCCCGGCGGTGACGTTCTGCAGAATGGTCTGCACCTCTTGGGGAGGGATGGCCTTCTGCAGAGGCGTTAGTGCATCGTTGGATGCCCGGGCTGGAGGCGCAACGATTATCAGCAATCCTATCCCTGCGCAAAGCAGCAGGAACAGGACGGTTTTCAAGGACCACGCTCGCATCTCTTTTCCTCCTTTTGCTGCGAGTAACTACCCCCAGTATAGCAATACCCCCCCCGACATCCAATCTCACCGCTTGACGAAGCGGTATTTTTGTGATATAATTCAAAAATAGTCAAAGTCTTCGGGGGCCAGTTCCTTGAGGAGTTATGAAAACAAACACCAAAACCATCTTTAACAAGCTGAGAGCCACCTTGGTCCAATCGGGCTATGAGGTGATCTTGGTGAACAGATTAATGCCTAAGCGTACCCGCTCCGGCCGGTCCAGGGGCATCAAGGGATACATTGTGCCGGATGAATTGAAGATCTACATCAGCAAGTCTGTCGGCATCAATGATCGGGCCATTACCCTCATTCATGAACTTCTGCACGAGATCTATCCCCAGTGGCCCGAATTAAAAATTGAGCGGGAATGTAAGCGCGTCTTCCGCAGTCTCAAGGTTTCACAATTAGGCTGGTTTCAATTCTTTGTGATGACCAAGGCAGAAATGCAGACCGCCCTCAAGCAACTGCAGCCCCACGCCCCCATCTGCTAATTAGTGACAAGTAAAGAGTTGTGAGTTATGAGTGTTGGTAGCGCCCTTGGGGCGCTTATTTACTCTTTGTGATAGCTTTCTATCGCTCATTTCTCATTACTCACTACTCATCACTCTACCGTTGAATTTGCTGTGCTAGACTGATAGTGTATTTTAGGTAATGTTACTTGATAGTTTTGCCCCGGTAGCTTAACGGACAAAGCAGTTCCCTTCTAAGGAAAAGAGTGGGGGTTCGATTCCTCCCCGGGGCGCCATCGAGAGAAGTTATCTCCAGTGGGGTGGGCGTAGCTCAATGGTAGAGCTCTTGGTTGTGGACCAAGCGACGTGGGTCCGATTCCCATCGCTCACCCCAGTGGAGACAACTTGATAACATGCCCCCGTAGCTCAGTGGATAGAGCGTTGGATTCCGGTTCCAAAGGCCACAGGTTCAAATCCTGTCGGGGGTACCACGGGTGCATACCCGCCCGAACGACTAAAATCGTTCAGTCGGGCGGGGCTCAATGGTAGAGCAATGGCTTCGTTGGCTTGGGTGGGGTGCATAGCTCAATGGTAGAGCAGCTGCCTCTTAAGCAGTTGGTTGGAGGTCCGAATCCTCCTGCGCCCACCCAAGCCAACGATTTACATTTTTTAGAATTAGGCGCCATCGTCTAACGGTTAGGACATCAGCTTTTCAAGCTGAGAACCGGGGTCCGACTCCCCGTGGCGCTACCAGCGAAAAATCCCCTCTTGACACCCCTTTGGGGTATCTATAAACTCGGCAATGTATGTAAAAGACAAGTTCACATACCACTTGATGACTTTGGTATGTGATGAGGGGTCGAATAGTATCGGTAATTTTGTAGGAGAAATTATGGACGATGAAATGAAGTTAAGTGACGAGCAAATGGGTGGCGAGGAGGAAGTGGAAGAGACCACCCCGCTAATCCCTACCCCTACTGACGATGATGACGCCGACGAGCCTGAAACTGACAGTACAACCAGTACCGAAGTTAGAAAAGGGACAGAAGAGGACGAAGCAGAAGACCTCGATGGCGACGATGAGGATGTGTAGTCCCGGTTACCTCGATTAACTATCTATCCAAAACCCCGTTCGTGTTCTTGCTGTACAGCAGAACAGAACGGGGTTTTGGCAGGTTGGCCATTACCCCAATAGGGCGGGGCAACCGCCCTATTTTTGTCCCTGCTATAATGGGTCTACCATGGACAGTAGCTACGACATTATTATTGTCGGCGCTGGCGCGGCCGGTCTCACTGCTGCACTCTATGCCGCCCGCCGGCAGCTTAAAACGCTGGTGTTAAGCCGCGACTTTGGCGGCCAGACTGCCACTACCTTTACTATCGAAAATTATCCCGGTGTGGAATTTACGACCGGTCCGGATTTAATGAACCAGTTTGCCGCCCAAGCCAAAAAGTTTGGCGCCGAGATCGTCCTCGACAGCATCACTACAATTACCAAAACCGCTACAGGTTTTGATCTGCGAACCGCAACGGACACAAATTATCATGCTCGCGCCCTGATCCTTACTACCGGCAAGGAACACCGTCATTTGGATGTGCTCGGCGAAAAAGAATTTTTGAACAAGGGTGTGGTTTATTGCGCCACTTGTGATGCTCCCCTTTTCGAGGGCAAGACCGTTGCGGTCATCGGCGGCGGCAATGCCGCGATGGACGCGGCACTGCTGCTGACTAAAATTGCCAGCAAAATTTATTTGGTGCATCGCCGCGGTGAGTTCCGGGCCGAAGCTGTACTGATAGACAAGGTCACCAAGGACCCCAAGGTGGAGCTGGTGCTAAACAGCACGGTCAAAGAAATTAAGGGCGATCAATTCGTGAATGCCGTTGTTGTAACTACTCCCGCCGGCGAAAAAACTTTGCCCGCAGAAGGTGTGTTCGTTGAGATCGGCCAAGTGGTGGAATCCCACTTCCTGCAGGGTCTAGTGCGGTTAAATGATGCCGGCGAGATTGTCATTGATCAGCTTAATCAGACTTCCTGCCCCGGCGTTTTTGCCGCCGGAGATACTACCACCGTGCCTTTCAAGCAAACCGTTATCTCCGCCGGTGAAGGAGCCAAAGCCGCTCTGGCCGCCTATAACTACTTGCAGGGTCGCGAGCCGGATGCTAAATTTGCGGATCAGGGGTACATCAAATAAACCTCCATCCAACAAATGCCAGCAATTGATTCTAAACAAGTGACCATTCAATTGCCCTCAGCGCTCACCCAAGCAGCCGCTCTCTTAAAAGTTTCCCCGTCCATTATTCAGAGGCTCACCCGGCCAGACCAAGTGCATTTTAGGGAACTTAGCATTCTTCGTGATGACGGTAGTTCTCTGGTTGTACCGGCCTGGCGGGTGCAACACAATAATTGGCGCGGTCCTTACAAGGGGGGCATTCGCTTCCACCCTAAGGTAACTCTTGAAGAAGTAGCGACCTTAAGCGGGCTAATGACCTTCAAGACTGCCGCTACCAATATTCCTTTTGGCGGCGGCAAGGGGGGCGTGCAAGTTAATGCCAAAGAACTGTCCCTTGCGGAACACGAACGATTGGCGCGTGCGTACATCCGAGCGTTTTATGATGTTCTGGGACCGTTACGCGATATTCCCGCGCCCGATGTGAACACCAATAGCGACACCATGGGCTGGATGATGGATGAGTACTCGCGTCTAAGTGGCTACAGCGTCCCTGCCATAGTAACCGGCAAGCCGGTTGAGCTATTCGGTTCGGCTGGTAGGCACCAAGCCACTTCTTTAGGCGGCAAGGTAGTGCTGGACGCGATGGTTCGTAAGCTTGGTCTCACCAAGACTCCCCTTACGGTAGCCATTCAGGGCATTGGGAATGTGGGAGGCGGCTTGGCCCATCTATTGGATCGTGACCCCAAATACAAAGTGGTGGCCATTAGCGATAGTCAAAGCGCCGTTTACAACCTCAGTGGTCTCAACCTGCAGAGCGTCTTTGATCACAAGAGCGCTACGGGCAACGTTGAGAACGCGTCCTATGCCCAAAATTTACTGAACAGCGAACTGCTGGAACTGTCGGTCGATGTTTTGGTTTTAGCTGCGATCGAAGATCAAATTACCGATGCCAATGCCCGGCAAGTCCAAGCGAAAATCATTCTGGAGTTAGCCAACCACCCCATTGCCGATCATGCCGATGAGATTCTGCGGCAGCAAGGCATTATCGTAATACCCGACGTGTTGGCCAATGCCGGCGGCGTAGTCGCCAGTTATTTTGAGTGGGTGCAGAATCAACAAAGCTGGTATTGGTCGGAATCGGAAGTGAACCAGCGCTTAACCATGGCAATGACCGGAGCGCTGGAAGAAATTTGGGGGCTTGCTCAACAATATCAAGTCCAGTTGCGCGCCGCTGCCTACATTGCTGTTTTGCAGCGCTTGGTTGCTACCGCGCGTTGGCGGACTGGTGTATCATAATTTTTTTGGATGATGAAATTAGTTAAGTACACCATCTACTCCACCCCCGCCTGCCACTATTGCCATTTGCTAAAGACTTGGCTTACCGAACGAGGCATTGATTTTGAAAACAAAGATGTTGCGGCCGATCTTGCGGCGCGCAGGGTGATGGTGGAAAAAAGCCAACAAATGGCTGTTCCCGTCAGTGTAATTCAGCTTCAAGGACCGGATCAAAAAATCACCGAGCGCGTGGTGGTTGGTTTTGCCCAAGCCCAGATCGCTGACTTACTCGGTATCAGACTCTAGATTGGTCTTGGTCACTGCCTGCCGGATGTCGCTATATCCAAAGCCCTTGCGGGCCAGATAGCCGGCAATTTTTTCGAACCGTTCCCGCCAAGGCAGATCTGCCTTTAGCCGATGATCTTTGACTTGGGCCAACTTGATCATCTGCTCGACGTCATCGTGCCGCTCTCCCAGTGCTGTCTGGGCGGTCGTGCGATCGATCCCCTTGCGCAGCAGGCGCAATGAGATCTCTTTTCGGCTTCTTCCCTGACGGACATACTTGTCGACTAAGGCTTCGCCCAAGCGCTTGTCATCAAGCAGGCCCGCCGCCATTAGCCTATGGAAAAGCGCCTTGGCCAGCGCGGGTTCGAATTTTTGCTTCAACCTTCGTCCCATCTCCCGCTGGCTCTTTGGGCTCGCCTGGAGGCTCCTTAGCGCCCACTCCCAAGCGCTGTTCTCACTTTGGGTGGTTTCCAGCCGTCCCAATAGTTGAGGGGTGAGGGTCAATCCCGGCCGCAGTCCCAGTTTTATTGCCACCAGCCGATCCAGCCCCCGATAAAACTGGCCGTCAATAAAGAGGTTGACCCGTTCGGGGTTGCGGACCTGGGGAGTGAGCTTGGTGATCTCCATAGCCTTTTTATTGTAGCTGAAAGCCCTCTATAATAAGGGCTGTATCAGGTATTGAACTTATTGTGCCCAAGGAGAAGTTTTACGTCACCACCTCTATCGTCTATGCCAACGCCAAGCCCCACATCGGCTTTGCGCTGGAGCTGGCTCAGGCGGATGCCATTGCCCGCTGGCAAAGGCTTTTGGGTAAGGATGTTTATTTCCTGACCGGCACCGACGAGCATGGTATCAAAATATACAATGCCGCCAAGGAAGCGGGAAAAGACCCGCAAGCTTTTGTGGATGAGAATGCGGCGGCAGTGAGACAGCTTTTAGAAAAGCTCAATATTTCCAAGACGGATTTCATTCGCACCACCGACCGCAAGCGGCATTGGCCCGCTGCCCAAAAAATGTGGGAACTGCTGCAGAACAACGGTGACGTTGAGAGGGGCCACTATGCCGGCTATTATTCTGTTACTGACGAAGCATACATCACCAAGACCGAATATGAATCGGGAGAATATGCGGGCAAAAAAGTTATTGAGCTGAAAGAAGACAATTATCTCTTCAAGCTAGATCGGTATAAACAACAGCTAAAAAATGTGATTGGCCGCACTCTTTCGATCATTCCCGCGCATCGTGCCGAAGAGACCCTGAATTTTCTTGAAGCCGGCCCGTCAGAGATTAGCTTTTCTCGTCCCAAGGACAGACTGCCTTGGGGCATTCCCGTCCCCGGTGATGATTCGCAAGTGATGTATGTCTGGTGTGATGCCCTGACCAACTACGTTAGCGCTCTGGGCTATCCGGATGACCCCGATGGAAAGTACAAGAAATATTGGCCCGCCGATCTCCATGTCATCGGCAAAGACATTCTTAGGTTTCATGCCATCTTCTGGCCGGCAATGTTGATGGGGGCAAAGCTTGCGCTTCCCAAAGAGATCTTAGTCCACGGTCATATTCTGGCCGAGGGCAAGAAGATGAGCAAATCCGTTGGCAACGTCATAGACCCCATTGAGCTGATCGACAAGTGGGGTGCCGATGCGGTGCGCTACTATTTGCTCCGGGAGATTCCCACCACTGAAGACGGTGATTACTCAGGCACTCGGTTTGTCGAAGTCTACAATTCCGCCCTAGCCAATGATTTAGGCAATCTCTTGAGCCGCACCCTTGCAATGGCACATCAGTATTTAGACGGAGTTGTACCTACACCAACCCAGTCGGAGATTAATATTTCTTTTGCCTACGAGGGACTGATAAAAAACCAGATGGATATGTTTAACCTAAGCAGGGTTTTAGAAAACATCTGGGAAAGAGCTGTAAGCTGGCAAAATCAATACATTGATTCGACTAAGCCCTGGCAACTAGCCAAAGACGGGGACGAAAAACTGAAGGAGGTTTTGTATAACTTGCTAGAGAACATGCGACATTTAAGCATTATGCTCTATCCTTTTCTTCCCGAAACCTCTGATAAAATCTGCAAACAACTTGGGCTGGAGCCAATTAATCCCGATAACTTCGATTTTGCCAAAGAAACTGAGTGGGGCGGCCTGCCCGCCGGACACAAGCTCGGCCAATCGGAAATCCTTTTCCCTAAACAGGAGGATAAATAATGTTAGGGGCAATTCTGCCGCTGATCGGTGTCGCCACCGATGCCGTTTATCTTACCATCAGCAAAGTTTTTCTCCGCCGCTACGGTAAATTTACCAGCCGGGAGTTCATCTGGTTCCTGTTCATCGCAATTATCGTTGTGCTTCTATTTGCCGCTCCCGCTACTGGCCACTTCCCTCCTTGGACAGCGGTGCGAGCTACCGCTTGGCTACTGGCAGCCTCGGTGGTGTTAGCCTGTGCGCATAATTTGCTGTTCTATTGGGGATTAGAACATGAGCATGTTTCTCGCATTGAGCCGTTTCTGCTATTTAGCCCGTTGGCCAGTATTCTGATCGCCGGCGCGATTTATCCCAGCGAACGCTTCCCTCAAGTCTACATAGCAGTGGCCATTGCCAGCGTGTTGTTGGTGTGGAGCCACTGGCACAAACATCATTTGACGATCAGCCGCGGGCTGTGGGCTATAATTGCCTTTATCGTTTTAAGCGGTTTAGAAGTTAGCGTCCTCAAGCAACTGCTCACAGTTTATTCCCCCCTTATTTTATATTTGGTGCGCTGCTCTTTTATCCTTCTGCTCTTGACCCCTATTATTCGCCCTCGGCTGAATTTGATTAAGCTGCACCATCTCCCCTTCTTGGGTTTCCTTAGCGCCCTGGTCGTCTTGTCGGTTTGGGCATCCTACTCCGCTTTTCAGTTGCGCGGAATTTCCGAAACTATGTTCGTGTTCACCCTCTCTCCCGTCTTGGTCTACTGGCTCTCGGCGGTTTTCCTGAAAGAGAAGTGGCAGCTCAAAAACATTTTAGCTAGCGTTGTGATCATCGGATTAGTAATATGGATTACCCTATTAAAATAGATCGCTATGGCGCTAATTGATACGCACGCCCATCTTAATTTCCCCCAATTTCATCCCGACCTTGAAGAGGTGATTAATCGGGCTTGGGCCCATGGCCTAGTGGCCGTTATCAATATCGGGACCGATCTTGCCACCTCCACCGAATCCGTCAATCTGGCTTCCCGCTATACTAATATCTACGCCACCGTCGGCCTGCATCCTCATGATGCCGACCAGTGGGAATCTCAAATTGAGGGGCTCAAGCAACTGGCCCGCCAGCCCAAAGTAATTGCCATCGGCGAGATCGGCTTAGATTATTTCCGCAACCTCAGCGCCCATGACCAGCAGCTGGATGCCTTCCGGGCCCAACTGGAGCTAGCCCTTCAATTACAAAAACCTGTGATATTACATTGCCGCGATGCCTATACCGAGATGCTGGCGTTGCTCGAGGATGAATATATCCCCCGCATCAAGGATTATCCGCCCGGCATCATCCACTCCTTTGCCGCCGGTCCGGCCTACGTCCAAAAATTCTTGAAACTGGGGTTTTACATTGGGATTAACAATATGATAACCTACCCGCAAAACACTTCGCTGCAGGAAGCGGTCAAGATCATACCCTTGGAGCGGCTGGTGCTGGAGACTGATTGCCCCTTTCTGCCCCCTTGGCCTCTCAAGGGGCAAAGGTGCGAACCAGCTTACACGGTTGATGTCGCGCGTAAAATAGCCGAAATTAAAGAAGTGGCGGTGCGGGCGGTAGAGGAAACCTCCACAGGCAACGCCCAAAAGGTTTTTAACATCGATATCTATGCGTAAGTCAGACATCAATACTCCGGTCTTTTGGCTGCAGGCTGCGGGGTTCTCCGCGTACCTAGTGGGAAACCAGGTGCGAGACCGGCTTTTGGGCATTGAATCAGACCGCGCTGATGTGGATATTGCTACCAATGCCCGTCCCCAGCAAGTCGTGCGGGTGCTGGAGAAAAACAACCTCATCCCCACTATCGTAGATGAAAAATTTGGAGTGGTGTCGTTTACCTTTGCCAATATCCACTTTGAGATAACTACCTTCCGTCAGGATTTCTATCGCCGGGATTTTGAGTTGGTTAAACGTTATCCTGACGAAGTGAAATTTGTATCCGTTGCCGCTCAGGACGCGCCCCGTCGGGATCTTACTATCAATGCGATTTACCTTAATCCCAAAACCGGAAAATACCTCGACTATGTCGGCGGCCTGGCGGACCTGAAACAGAAAACCATTCGGATCATTGGCGATCCGGACATCCGCTTTCAGGAGGACCCCCTAAGGATCCTACGCGCGATTCGCTTCAAACACCTCTTGGGTTTTAAATATGAACATAAAACCCAGAGCGCCCTGCAACAATCCGCCCCGCTCTTAAAAAAGATTTCTCCCAATGTGGTGAAGAAAGAGCTAAAGAAACTGCAAGGCCTGCCCCGCTATCAGGCGATCCGGGCCGAGCTGATAAAATTAGGCATCATTCGTACCAACTAGATAGTTTGGGTTTGCTGGCGGGCGGCAAGCTTGGTCGCTGAGAGAATATTATCCGCGAACACCAGGCGGTGCTTCTCGATCTTTACTACCTTACCAGCCGGTAATATCCATTCGCTCTGCAATGCTCCCATCAAGGTCGGGGGCTTAACGCAATATTGCTGAATGGTGGAGCCGACGGTCTCAAATACAAAGTCTGTCACCGTGCCCAACAACTTACCGGTCTCAGTCTCTGCGCGAAAACCAGTTATCTCCATCCGCTCGTCCAGCAGCTCGGGTAACCCTACAACTTCGCTTGGCTGGATCACGCATTCATAATTGCGCACCACGATCATTTTGGGATCGTATTCCACAATGTCCGCCGGCACCAATACCTTGGCTTTGTGCCAAAGAGTAGGCTTAGTCAAAAGAAAAGCCACCACCCTTTGTTGCAGGGGGGTTACCACCCAACTCAGAATCTGTCCGAGCATCTCGCCGGTCTCTAGGTCCAGCACGGGCAATTGATAAATGTCGCTAACCCGCCGCAGACTCATTTTCTCCTCCTCCACCATTATACGGCCAGAGGACCTCGGCTGGCCTGCAGTTGGTATAATACATCTACTATGGCCCGGCGATTACCTTGGCTTATCCTCTTGTGTTCCGTAAGCCTCACTTTAGGCGGTTGTCTGTTATCTCGGCTTACCCCCGATGAGGTAATGGCTAAATTTTCCCAAGCCTCCGCTGGTCTCGCCAGCTTTCACTATACGGCCGATCTGAAATTAACCGGCAATCTTCCCATTCATCTGGTGCAGGAAGCCACCAGCGTTCAATTAAAGTTTGCCGGGGATGTCGATAACCAAGATCCCAATACTCCCCAGTTTACTGTCCAAGCCAATTTAGCCGGCATCTCCGCTCAAGGCCCCTTTGCCCTGGCCGGTGAGTTAGTGAACCTTGCCGATTATACTTATTTCCGGTTGACCAATCTCGCTCTCCCCACCCTGCTGCCGGTGTCTCTGGGAACCGACAGCCGTTGGTATAAAATTCGGCATGTTCCAAGGGCTAATCCCAATGAATCTAAGCTCGGCGTGCTGGACGGAGCTACTTTTACTCCTGAGCAGCTGGCAGCGCTTGAAACGCTCATCGCTACCACTCCGGTGTTGGAAGTAAGCGAGACACTGCCAGATGCCACGGTAAGCGGACAACGCTCCTATCACTACCGCACCAGCATCAAGCCCGAGGCCATAACCAGTTTCGCTCAGCAAATTGGCCAGTTGCTGAGCCTTTCCAATGCGGGACTGGATTGGGCAAAGACGAGTAGCTACCAATCGGAGGTCTGGGTCAACAAGCGCAACTTCCAACTCACCCAACTGAAACTAGCCGGGACATATCCGATCAACGGCTCACCAGTGGCTTTCGAATTACTGCTGGGGCTTTCCCGCCATAACGACTCCCTAAAGATTGCTCTGCCCAAGGCATCGGAAGAGCTTGATCTTCAGCACTGGCTCACTAATCAGGGAATATCGTTTTAGCGAGCTACCTGTTCTGGTGGGTCCGGCAGGAATCGGACCTGCGTCAATTGCTTAAAAGGCAACTGCTTTACCACTAAGCTACGGACCCTTGGTGGTTTACAAATTCTAGTCTATCAGATTTTGAGCTGTCAAATCAGTCGAGGAGGCTATGATAGAATACAAGATATGCGCAGGCTGATTTTGATATGCTTGGCAATTGGTTATTTTGGCCAATGGCCACCAGCGGTAGCCACCGCTTCTTTGCATATCGCAGGGATGCTCAGTGACGCGACACAGCTACCCGTTGCCATTCAACAATCAGCTCCCAATGACCCCCTATTAGGTTCCCAAGGCTATCTTAGTACCATTGGCATCCCTCAAGCTTGGTCAGTCACCACTGGTAGTAATTTGACTATCGCCGTGATTGACACTGGTATTGATTTGCAGCACGAAGACCTGGTCGGTAAATTGTGGATTAATGCTGACGAGATTCCCAGCAACGGTTTAGATGACGACCACAACGGTTACATTGACGACTACAACGGCTACAACTTTCTTAACAACAATGCTGATATCTCCGATGTCCACGGCCACGGTACGGGTATTGCCAGCATCATTGCTGCTTCCACCAATAACGGCAAAGGGATAGCCGGCATTACCTGGGCCGCTTCCGTAATGGTGGTCAAGGCGCTGAATTCGGTTGGCGGCGGTGATTTTGAAACAATTGCTCGTGCTATTCGTTATGCTGCTGACAACGGCGCCCGCGTTATTAATATGAGCTTCGGTTCGGTGGATAGCTACCCCGCACTGGCCGACGCCGTGAGCTATGCCTTAAACCGACAAGTTATTATTGTCGCCGCCGTGGGGAATAATCATGGCTACGGGATTTTCTATCCAGCAGCTTATGATGGGGTCATCGCCGTTAGCGCTATTAATGCTGCGAATCAGGTCTCATCATTTAGCAATTATGGCCCTGGGGTAGATTTGGCCGCTCCGGGCGAGAACATTTTAATGGCTGGTTTATCCGCCAATGGGGTTAGCAGTTATGTCCGTGGCTCGGGGTCTTCCTTTGCTACCGCTGAAGTTACCGGCACCGTTGCGCTGCTGCTTGCTCGCTACCCAACATTAACTTCTGTGCAACTTAACTTCATCCTCAAAGCCACTGCTACTCCCCTATCCCAAGATCCTAACGATATTTATTTTGGCGCTGGTCGGGTCAATGCTTGGCAGGCCATCAATTACCAACCCCGCACTCTTTACGGGCAACTTGCCAGTAGTCGCTCTACCGCTCCCGCCGATGGCATCACTCCCGCGTATTTTGAACTAACTGTGACAGACGAATTCGGGCAGCCGCAGGCCGGGGTGCCAGTGACTGCGCGCGTAACCGGCGCTAATAATATCATAAATAGCGCTCTAGCCAGCGGGGATACTAACATAGGCGCCACCGATTCCAGCGGCAAAATTAGTTTTAACCTTGCTTCTAACGTTGCCGAAACCAAGTCCCTAGGTTTCGTCAGCGGCGCTAATGTCATTAATGCGCCGTCTGCCAGCATCACTTTTCGTGCTGACAGAAGTTTCCGGCAATCGATGTCTTGGATCAGCCAAAGCCCCTATCCCACTCTTTCTCTAGGCGATACTGCCCAGCTGTGGCTGACAGTGAAAAATACTGGTAACGTTTCTTGGGTTAGTGCCAAGCAGACCGTAAGTCCCAAGGGACAATTGCGCTTAGGCACTGACCGGCCGCAAGATCGCGGCAGCAGTTTCTATGACTCCGCCAGCTGGCCGTCCAGCAGCCGTGTCGCCGTAATGACTCCCTCTATTGTCCGTCCCGGCGAAACGGCTCGTTTTGATTTTACTTTACGTGGGAATTATGCGGGCAATTTCCGGGAGTACTTCCGCCCCGTAGTGGAATATGTTACCTGGCTCAGTGACTTAGGAATCTATTGGGACGTCAAAGTGCTTAACCCCAACCTGCCCGCCTCCAGTTTGCTTAATATTTTCACCGATACCACTCCCCAAGATTATTCTGCGGACATTCGCGGTAAAACTAACAATATTACCCTCTCTCCCGGTCAAGTAGTGGGATTCTGGGTGGACTTAATTAATACTGGCTCGGCTGCTTGGATGAGTTTGGGCAAAGATCTACAAGGCACCGGCTCTGTGCGCTTAGGCACCGCTACCCCGCACGATCGCGTTAGTGCGGTTTATTCGCCAACGTGGCTAAGCGGCAACCGGGTCAGTAGTGTCAGCGCAACAGTTTCTCCCAATGCCCATGTGGAACTTTATTTTGAGATCAAAGCCCCTCTGCAGCCGGGTATCTACCAAGAAAATTTCCAGTTGGTAGCCGAATATGTTACTTGGTTCGGGCCGACTTTCGGCTGGACCGTTACCGTGAAATAATCCACTTACATGCACGCGCTTATTCAACCAATCGTGCTGGGGCTGGTGCAGGGACTGACCGAATTTTTGCCGATTAGTTCGTCCGGCCATTTGGTGATCGCCCGTGATGTGTTAGGCTGGGCCGATCAAGGCGCACTGTTTGACGCGGTCCTGCAGCTTGCTTCGGTCATGGCGCTGTCGCTTTATTTTCGGGCGGATATCGGGA